>ERZ777003.242-NODE-242-length-115309-cov-28.500755_pt1 | contig 115309 bp, 90 predicted proteins | sample MGYA00374956_ERZ777003 | MGnify/ENA primary metagenome ERZ777003 (study PRJEB29302, sample SAMN06268252) | bioreactor metagenome | isolation source: Joint BioEnergy Institute, California, USA | place: USA:Joint BioEnergy Institute, California, USA | collected...
CTTCGGCGGCCTGTCGATCGACGAGACGGCGCGCGCCCTCGACCTTTCGCCGGCGACGGTCAAGCGTCACTGGACCGTTGCCCGTGCGTTCCTTCTCCGCGAGCTTCAGGGATCGCCGCCGGCGTGACGCGACCGACCGATCCTCACCGCTGGGCGCGCATCGCCGACCTGTTCGAGCGGGCACTCTCGGTCCGCGCCGAGGATCGCGCCGCCTGGCTCGTCGCCGTCTGCGGCGACGACGAACAGCTCTATGACGAAATCTCGTCGCTGCTGCGTGTGCACGAACGGGCCGGCAGCTGGCTGAGCGGCCCGCCGTCCGACGCCGATCCCGCCCCCGACGTTCTGCCGCCGCTGCCGACACAGCCCATCGGTCCCTATCGCGTGCGCCGCGTCATCGGCACGGGCGGCATGGGCGTCGTGTACGAGGCAGAAGACACGCGCCTCGGCCGCACCGTGGCGCTCAAGGCCGTCGCCGGTGCCGACGACGCCCGGCAGCACGTCGCGCGGCTGCAGCGCGAGGCGCGGGCCGCGGCCGCCATCGTCCACCCGAACATCGCGACGGTCTACTCGCTCGAGGAAGCCGACGGACAAATCTACATGGCGAGCGAGCTGGTCGACGGGAAGACGCTGCGCGACGAACTCGCGCGTGGTCCGCTGCCGTTCGTGCGGGCCATCGAAGCCGCGCTGGCCGTGGCGCGGGCAGCGGCCGCCGCTCACGCCCGCGGCATCGTGCATCGCGACCTGAAACCCGAGAACGTGGCCTGCGCGCCCGACGGCACCTTCAAGGTGCTCGACTTCGGACTCGCCGTTGCCGCCGCAAGCGCAGCCATCTCCCTGACCGACGACGGAACCCTCATCGGGACGCCGGGGTACATGTCGCCCGAACAGATCCGCGGCAACCGGGTGGACGGCCGCGCTGACCAGTTCGCCATCGGCGTCCTGCTGTACGAACTCGTCACCGGCACACACCCGTTCCGCGCGCGAACTCCGGCCGGCACGCTGGCGCGCGTCCTGGAAGCGGCTCCGGACCCGCTCCGCGTCCATCTGCCCGACGACGCGCGCCTGCTGCCCGACGACGTCCTCGATCGGCTGGAGGCCACCGTCGCGCGATGCCTCCAGAAGCGGCCCGAGCACCGCTTTGCCGACACCGCGGCGCTCGTCGCCGCGCTCGAGCGGTTGTTGAGCGTGGTGGCTCCTGCCGCCGATCCGCCCCGCCCGTCGACGCGCGCCGTCTGGTGGTGGCAGTTTCACCAGGCCGCCGTGACCATCGGCTACCTGCTGCTCCTGCTGCCGGTGTGGCAGGTGCGGGCCGGCCTCGACGTTGGTCTGGCACTGGCTTTGCCGCTCGCGGCGCTGGTGGCAGCCCTCGTCGCCGGCTGGCTGCGGCTGCACCTGTGGTTCGCGCTGCGCGAGTCCCCCGAGCAGTGGGCGAGCCAGCACACGCGCGCCCGCCGGTGGATCCTCGCCGCCGACCTCGTCTTTGCGGCAGTACTGCTCGTCGCCGGCGTCCTGGCCACGGCGAACGGCCTCGGCCAGGGACCGCTGCTCGTCGGCGCCGGTGCGGTCGTGACCGTCCTGTCGCTCGTCGTCGAGCCGGCCACCACGCGTGCGGCCGCGGGCCTCTGAGCGACGGGTCCTGCTGCTATCATGAGCCCGTTGTTCGCCCGACCGCTTTCCCACGTCCTGCCCGTCCGCGCGTTGCTCGTGCTCGGGATCGTCGCAGCCCTGCTCGGCGCGGCGATTCGATCGCAGGATGCCAGCTACACGGTTCACGCCACCGACGGCCAGCCGCGCACACTGCCGGTACGCACGGCCGGATCGGCCGAACTCGTCGCGCTCGATCAGGTGGCAACGCTTTTCGGCCTCACGGTGGCCGAGGACGCGCTCGTCGGCGGCCTCACGCTTCGCGGTCGCGGCCAGCCCATCCTGCTGATCCCCGATCAGGCGTTCGCCTCGATCGGGGCCGGACGCATCGTGTCGCTGCCGGCGCCGGTCAGGCGCGAAGGAAACACATGGTACGTGCCGGTCGACTTCCTGCGGCTCGCCGTCGGGCCCGCGCTCGGCACGCGCATCGAGGTCAGGCGCGCCTCGCGCCGCATCATCGTCGGCGACGTCCGGCTTCCGCAGGTGGCCACCCATTTCGAGCGGCAGGGACCGGGTGGACGACTCGTCATCACCATCCAGCCGTCGACGCCGCACCAGGTGACGCGTCAGGGCAACCGACTCGTCGTGCAGTTCGACGCGGTCGCCGTCGACGCCACGCCGCCGGTCGACCTGGAGTCGGCGTTCGTGAGCGCGGTGCGGGTCGAGGGCACGACACTCGCGATCGATCTCGGACCTGAGGTCGCCGGCTATCGTGCCGAGCAGCCGAGCCCGACGCAGCTGCACATCGAGCTGCTGCCGCCGGACACGGCGGCCGCCGCCGAGCCGGCACCGGCTTCGCCCGATGGGGATCCGGGCCCGCCGCCGGCGCTGGAACTGGGTTCGCGAGGCGTCCAGACGATCGTGATTGACCCGGGCCACGGCGGCGACGACACGGGTGTGGTCGGCCCCGGCGGCACGACGGAAAAGGCGTACGTGCTGGCATTCGCGCGCCGGCTCAAGACCGCGATCGAGAACCGCTTCGGCCTGCGCGTCCTGCTGACGCGCGAGGGCGATGTCGACGTCCCGCTCGATCGCCGCGCCGCGCTGGCGAACAACAACAAGGCCGACCTGTTCATCAGCCTGCACGCCAACGCCTCGCTGCGCCCCGACGTGCGCGGCGCGCAGGTGCTGTCGCTGCGGCTCGAAGACTACAGCGATCGCGCGGCGACACCGGCCGACGACATCACGGTGCCGGTGCTCGGCGGCGGCAGCCGGCGCATCCAGGTCCTGCCGTGGGAAACGGCACAGACGGCGTTCACCGAGCAGTCGGCGGTGGTCGCCAACATCCTGCGGCTGAGGCTGCGCGAACACGGAATCGGGCTGCTCGACGCGCCGAGCTCCGTGCTGCCGCTGCGGCCGCTCGTCGGAGTGAGCATGCCGGCGGTGATGATTGAGCTCGGCATGCTGTCGAACGCCGAAGACGAGCGGGCGCTCAACAGCGCCGACGTCTCGTCGCGCTTCATCACCGCGATCCTCGACACGATCGCACAGGTGCGCCAGGGCATCCCGGCGCCGCAGGGAGCAGTGCAGTGACGATTGGTCCCGGCGACGACTGGAGCGGCCTGCCGCCGGCGCCTCAGCCGCCGACGCCGACGCCGTCGCCTGTCGCCCGCTACGGGCGCTGGGCGACGATTGGCGTCGGACTGGCGGCGCTGCTGCTCGGCATCTGGTTGGTGAGCTCGCGGCTGCCCGGCTGGATCACGCGCCCCGACGCAGGCACCGGGCTCACCTCGCCCGATGCCCCCGGCGCAGCGGCCGCGACGCGCAGCATCCAGGCCACGCTCTACTACATTGCCGAGAACGGGACCACGCTGGTGCCGACGAGCCGCAACGTGCTGTACGGCGCCACTCCGGTCGAACAGGCGCGCCGGCTCGTCGAGGCGCAGGTGGCGCCGGCGCCCGCCGGCCTCGTGTCGCCGATTCCCGAGGGCACGACCGTGCGCAACGTGTTCGTCACCGACCGCCGCGAGGCCTACGTGGACCTCGGCGGCGGAATCGTGGCCAACCATCCCGGCGGGTCGCTCAACGAGGCGCTCACGGTCTACGCCATTGTCAACGCCATTACGACGAACCTGCCCGACATCACCGCGGTGCAGATTCTCGTCGACGGCCGCGAAGTCGACACGCTTCGCGGCCACATCGACCTGCGCGCGCCGCTGGCGCGCGGCACCGACTGGATTCAGAAAGGGTCCCCGGCTCCATGATTCGACTCGATGGCCGCACGGCCGATGCCGTCAGGCCGACGCGCATTGTTCCCGACTACACGATTCACGCCGAAGGCTCCGTCCTCATCGAGGTCGGCCGGACGAAGGTCATCTGCACCGCGTCGGTCGAGGACCGCGTGCCGCCGTTTCTGCGCGGTGCGGGCAAGGGGTGGGTGACGGCCGAGTACGGCATGCTCCCACGCGCGACCACCACGCGCACGCAGCGCGAAGCGACCGCCGGCAAGGTCGGCGGGCGTACGCAGGAAATTCAGCGCCTGATCGGCCGTTCGCTCCGCTCCGTCGTGGCCCTGCAGGAACTCGGCGAACGGACGATCTGGATTGACTGCGACGTGATTCAGGCCGATGGAGGCACCCGCACGGCGGCGATCACCGGCGGCTTCGTCGCGCTCGTCCTCGCGCTCGACAAGCTCCGCCTGCGCGGCCAGATCGGCCGCGTGCCGGTCACTCACTACGTGGCGGCAACGAGCGTCGGCATCGTCGACGGCACGCCACTGCTCGATCTCGCCTACGACGAAGACTCGCGCGCCGACGTCGACATGAACGTGGTGAAGGTGTCCGACGGCCGGTACATCGAGCTGCAGGGCACGGCGGAAACGACGCCGTTCGACCAGGACGCTCTGCTGGCACTGCTCGGCCTCGCCAACAGGGGCATCGAGTCGCTCTTCCGGCTGCAGCGCGAGATCGTCGGGTCGATCGTCCCCTAGGCTCGTCCCCGCGACCACGCCCCAGACACACGACGCATCGCACCGGCGGCAGGGCCGGTGCGGCGCGTCACCGGCTCCGCAGTCGCGCACGCGCGTCGCGGCGCCCGGCCCGGGCCTCGTGCGGACCCGCTGCGCCGTCAGTCGATTCGCGGGTCGTACCAGCAGGACGCGCCGGGCTCGATGAACGGATCGTGCTCGAAGTCGTACGCGTCGGGCCCGAGCTGCGCCGCTGCCCGCGGCGGCGGCTGCGCGCCTTCGTCGTCGACGAAGGCGCGGCGCGCGCCCGACCCGGCAAGCTGACCGGCCCGCAGCACCCGCGGATCGAGGATGGTCGCGATCGTCTCGCGCGCGTCCTCGAGGTGGCGGCGCGACGCGACGTCCTGCACGTCGGGCAGCACCCGCGCGATCTGCGCGTCGAGCTCGCGGAGCTCGCCGCGCAGCAGCGCACGGACCTCGGCGTTGAGCGGCGTCGAGCCGTTCAGACGCGCGTCGATCGTGTCGAGATAGGCGCGCTGCACGTTGCGCCGGTAGAGATCGATGGCCTGGCCGGGCGTATCGAGCTCCTTCCAGATGCCGCGTCTGAGGTCCGTCAGCAGGTTCAGCACCGTGTAGCTGCCCGGATCCATGACCGACTGCTCCACCATGCGGTCGAGCCGCGCCGGCTGCAGCAGCGCGTTCATCAGCGACGTCTGCGCCACACGGATCCGGTTGACGACGCCCGTGGGCTCGAACCGCCGGAGCAGATCGGGCGTGGTCAGGAACGACGGAACCTGGAAGCCGTGCTCGAGCAGGAACGCGACGGCAGCCGCCTGCCGCGCGCGCGGCACCGGCTCGAACCGCAGACCCGGCTGGCCGGCATAGAGCTCGCGCGACTCGATGCCGCCGACCACGGCGCTCACGTGGCCGAGCTCGATGCGCCACTGCGCGACGACCCGCTTGTACAGCTCTTCGAGGTCGTCCCACGGCTCGCCGGGGCGCTCGGCAATCTCGACGAGCCGCGACGCGACGCGCTCGAGATTGCGGAGGCCGAGCCGGGTGGCACGCACCGGATCGTGATCGCCAACCGCCTCGCGCTGCTGGCCCGGATCGAACGGGTAGGCCGCCGATTCGGACTCGCCCGACGTCATGAACCGCAGATAGGGTGTGGTGTCCTGCTCGCGCGCCCAGGCGTCGAGCACGGGCCGCTCGGCGTCGGGCGTGTCGGCTTCGGGAATCGGCGCGTAGCCCCACCGGATGGCCCACTTGTCGTACGGCCCGATCTTCGGGACGAGATCTTCGACCGCAATGCCGTCTTCGGGCTGCGCCACGTAGTTGAACCGGGCGTAGTCCATGATGCTCGGCGTGTGGCCGTGCTCGCGCACCCACTCGGGATTGCGCACCTGCTCGACTGTGTAGAGCGAGCTGGCCCGCATGTTGTGCCGCAGGCCGAGCGTGTGGCCGATCTCGTGCGCGACGATGAAGCGGACGAGCTCGCCGATCAGCTCGTCGGGCAGCGGCAGCTTCGTGACGCGCGGATCGAGCGCGCCGACCTGCGACACGTACCACATGGTCGCCAGGTGCTGGATGTTGTGGTACATGAGCACGTCGGCCTCGAGAATCTCGCCGCTGCGCGGGTCGGCGACGTGCGGCCCCTGCGCATTCTCGATCGTCGACGGCAGCCAGCGCACGACCGAATAGCGCACGTCCTCCGGATCCCAGTCGGGATCCTCCTCGGGCGACGGCGGATCCTTCGCGAGAATGGCGTTGCTGAACCCGGCTGCCTCGAACGCCGCCTGCCAGTCCTCGATGCCCTTCTTGATGTACGGCACGAGCTTCGGCGGCGTCGCCGGATCCACGTAGTAGACAATCGGCTTGACCGGATCGGAGACGGGCGCCGTCGGATCCTTCTTCTCGAGCCGGTACCGCGTGATGAAACGGCGCTGGACGGCGCGGTTCTCATCGCGGCTGTAGTCGAGGGTCGACGTCGTGAAGTAGCCGACGCGCGAGTCGTACAGGCGCGGCTTCATCGGCTCGTCGGGCAGCCGGACGAGGCTGTGGTACAGCGTGACCGTACCGCTCGTTCCACGCATGCCGCGCGTCGACGATCCGCCGCCCGTGTACGTCTGCGTGACCTGCACGTTGACGTTCTCGGGATACGAGACCACTTTCTCGAGATACGACCGGCTCTGGTCCATGCCGCGCGCGTTGAGGACATCGCGCGGCGAGAACTCCGCGATCTCGCTCAGCAGCAGCCCCGTGACGTCGATGACCGGGTTGCCCGCCGGGCTCGTCGCGATGACGCCGAAGCTTCGCAGAATCGTCGGCACGTTCGCGTCGGCCACCGCGCGCGCGATGGGCTCGGATGGATCGGCCGTGACGTCGTAGTTGATCAGCTGCAGGAAGACCCGGTCGCCGCGCTGCGACCAGCGCACGACCCGATCGGCAATCGGCTCGCCGCCGTACCCCGCGCCGAGCGTCGTCCGCTTGAGCCGGGTGACCCAGAGGATGTCGCGGTCGAGCAGGTCGGCCGGAATCTCGAAGTACACCGTGTCGCCCACCCGGTGCACGAGGAACATCCCGTCGTCACTCTGCGCATCGGCGAGCAGTTCCTCGTACGACCGGCGGGATCCGCGGCTGCGGGTGACCGGCCGCGACGCCTCGAGGCGCGGCTCGGGTGCCTCGACGCGGCCCGACTCGGCCTCGCCCGGCTCCGGCGCGCGCGGCTGCGGCGTCTGGGGCTCCGGTCGCCCCGGGATGGGGCCGTCGTCAGGTCCGGGCGCTTGAGGAGCGGGCCCCTCGGGTGCGGGCGCTTCGGGCGCTGGAGCGTCCGGCAGCGGCACCTCGGGCGCCCGCGGCAGCTCCGGAACGGGCGACTCGGGCACCTGCGCGCCGAAGACGGGGTGGGACGGCGTGACGACCGCCTGATCGACGGCCCGCGCCTCGCCCTGCATACCGAGCACGAACGACGCCGCCAGCGCGGCGACTGACCAGGCGAACCTGCTTGCCCTGGTGCTCATCCAGCTTCCTCCAGCATCGAACGCCCCTGCGGGCCGCCTCCGATCGGACGCGCGGGGACCGGGATGAAGCGGTCGGCCCGCACGGTGGTGCATCATGTCAGACGTGAAATTCGATTCCTGGCCGGGTCTTTTCGTCGCGACGACGAACTCCGGCAAACTTCGCGAAATCCGACGGGCCCTCGACGGGGTGCCCATCCGGCTCCTGACGGCCGACGACCTGCCGGCCCGGCCGGTCGAACCCGAGGAAACGGGCAGCACATTTGCGGAAAACGCTGCCCTCAAGGCGCTCGCCTACGTCCGGCAGGTCGGGCTGCCGACCGTGGCGGAAGACTCGGGCCTCGCCATCGATGCCCTCGACGGCCGCCCGGGCGTGCACAGCGCGCGCTACCCCGGCGCCACGTACGCCGAGAAGTTCGCGCGGCTCTACGCCGAACTGGCCCCGCACCCGAAGCCCTGGACGGCCCGCTTCGTCTGCGCGCTCGCCCTGGCCCTCCCCGGACCGACGCCCGAAGTCGTCTTCACGGCCGAGGGCACCGTCGAGGGCGAGATCGTGTCGCCGCCACGGGGCACGAACGGCTTCGGCTACGACCCGATCTTCTTCCACCCGCCCTACCAGGCCACGCTGGCCGAGGTCGACGACGCCCGGAAGCTGGCGGTCTCACATCGCGGCGCGGCCTTCCGGCAGCTGCGCGCGTGGCTGCTCGATCCGGTTATCGGCTGATCCGCGTCACCACTCCGGTGTCGACTTCGACCGTGTAGATGGCCGGCGCGTACTCAGCGCGCCGCTCGCCGGCCGCCTCGGGCGGGATGTCGGGAACCAGCACGAATGCCACGTACCGGCCGTCGGGCGACCAGCGCGGGTCGATGACGTTGCCGGCGGCCATCGACACGAGCAGCTGCTGGTTGCTGCCGTCGGCGTCCATCGTGAAGATTTCAGCCCGGCGGTTGCGGGTCGTGACGAAGGCGATACGCCGGCCGTCGGGCGACCAGGTCGGGTTCATCCCGTCCCGCTCCGGCGCCGACGTCAGCCTCCGACGCGCGCGCGTCTCGAGGTCGATGACCACGACATCGCGGTTGACCTGCACGGCGAGCTGGCGCCCGTCGGGCGAGAACTGCGGCGCCCAGTTGGCCAGGTCGTCGGTGATCCGCTCGAGGCCGGTGCCGTCGGCGTTCATGATCCAGACGTCGGCGCTCGCGCGGTTCTCGCGGTCCGAGGTGAAGGCCAGCCGCTGGCCGTCGGGCGACCAGGCGGGCGAGCTGTCGCGGGCCGGATGGCTGGTGAGCCGACGGACGTTCCGGCCGTCGGCGTCCATCACGTAGATTTCGCTGTTGCCGTCGCGCTCGCTTTCGAACGCGATGCGCGTCCCGTCGGGAGAAACTGCCGGCGCGCCATCGATGGCGGCGTGGTCGGTGAGGCGACGGCGGCCGCTGCCGTCGAGGTTCATCCGGTAGATGTCGCCCATCCGCTCTCCGACCTCGGAGATGAAGACGAGCGACCGACCGTCGGGAAACCAGTGCGGCGCACCGTCGCGCGACGGCTCGCCGTCGCGCAGCAGCCAGACGCCGGTGAGAATCGCAATGACGACGAGGCCGGCGACGGCGGCGCGCAGCAGCCGTTGACGGCGCGCGTGGCGGTCGGCGCGGTCGTGCGACCGGCGCGCCTGGGGAGCAGCAGAACGCATGACGACTCACTCATTCTTGATCGCTTCGCGCGAGCCGGCCACCCCCGGCCTGGAATTTTCTGCCCGACCGTGTCACCTACTTCCGCGATTGGACCGCGCTGGTCCACACCGACAAATTCGTCATTCCGGCGCGCGACGCTGCCGTCGCGCACGATTCCGATGCGCCCGGGCGCGGCGCCGCGATAGCATGCGATCTCTGCGGGCCGCGTCCTGCGCCCGCGTTTGTTCGGAGGCGTGCGTTGAGTTCCGACAAGTCCGCGTTGTCGCCCACGAGGTTCACTCCTGAGCTGGCCGAAGCCCTCGGCTGGCTCGTTGCCAACGGCCATCCGTCGCCGTCGACCCTCAACCGGATCGTCGGCATCGTCCGCGACCGGTTCGGCGCCGACGTCTGTTCGCTCTATCTGCTCGAACCCGATCGCGCGAACCTGGTGCTGGCCGCCACGGCCGGCCTGCGCCCCGACAGCGTCGGGCGCGTGCGCATGCAGATCACCGAAGGCCTCGCGGGCCTGGTGGCCGAAGAGCTGAAGCCGCTCCGCGTCGTCGACGCGCACGGGCACCCGCGCTTCAAGTTCTTCCCGGATGCGGGCGAAGAGGCGTACCGATCCTTTGCCGGCGTGCCGGTCCTCGATCGCGGCGTGCTCCAGGGCGTGCTCGTGCTGCAGACGGCGCGGCCGCACGCCTTCGAGGACGTCGAGATCGAAGGGCTCGCGAGCGTGGCGGCGCTCATCAGCAGCCACGTGGCGGCCGCCCGGACGCAGGGGCAGTTCGTCGCATCGACGCACCAGCGGCTGTGGGCCCTGGCCCAGAACCTCTGGTGGAGCTGGGACCCGCACGCACGGGCGCTCTTCCGTGAAATCGATCCGCACCTCTGGTCGGCGGTCGATCACAACCCGATCGCGCTGCTCGACGCGATTCCGGCCGACCGCCTCGAGGAGCGCTGCGCGCAGCTCGGCCTGCACGGCCGCATCAACTACGTGTACCGGCGGCTGCAGGAGTACCTGCAGGCCTCCGACACGTGGGCGGCGCGACACGCCGGCGTGCTCCGCGCGCGGCCGGTCGCCTACTTCTCGGCCGAGTTCGGGCTGCACGAGTCGCTGCCGATCTACTCGGGCGGCCTCGGCGTGCTCGCCGGCGATCACATCAAGAGCGCGTCCGACCTCGGTGTCCCGCTCGTCGGCGTCGGTCTCTATTACGACCAGGGGTACTTCCGGCAGCGGCTCGATCGCGACGGCTGGCAGCAGGAGCAGTACATCGAGATCAACCACCGCCTGCTGCCGCCGCAGCCGGCCACCGTCGGGTCGACGCCGGTCATCGTCACGATCGAGACGCGGCTGGGCACGATCTCGGCGCGCGTCTGGACGGTCGACGTCGGGCGCTGCACGCTGCTGCTGCTCGACTCCGACGTGGATGGCAATACGCCCGAGGATCGCGAGCTGACGTCGCGGCTCTACGGCGGCGACGTCCGGGTGCGCATCCGGCAGGAGCTGCTGCTCGGCGTCGGCGGCATGCGCGCGCTGCACGCGCTCGGCATCAACCCGGGCGTCATCCACCTGAACGAAGGACACAGCGCGTTTGCCACGCTCGAGCTCGTGCGACACCGCATGCAGCTCGAGGGCATCGACGCACACGAGGCGATGCGACGCGTCTCGGCGCAGGTGGTCTTCACGACGCACACGCCGGTGCCGGCCGGCCACGATCGCTTCTCATCGGAGCTCGTCGAGGAGCACCTGGGCCCGCTGCGCGACAGCCTCGGCATCGACGAGCACACGCTGCTCTCGCTCGGGCGCATCAACCCCGACGATCCCAACGAGCTGTTCTGCATGACGGTCCTCGCGCTGAAGCTGAGCCGGCGTGCGAACGCCGTCTCCTCGCTGCACGGCGAGGTGTCGCGCGCGATGTGGAAGGGGCTCTATCCCTCGAAGGCCGAACACGAAGTGCCGATCGGGCACATCACCAACGGCGTGCACGTCGGCACGTGGCTTTCGGTCGAAATGCGCCAGATCTACGACCGCCATCTCGGGCCCGACTGGCACCAGCGCGCCGGCCATCCCGAGATCTGGAAGCCGATCGACAACATCGACGATGCCGAAATCTGGGAGACGCACGAGCTGCTGCGATCGCGGCTGATCAACTTCGTGCGGCAGCGCACGGCGCGGCACGCCGAGGAGCGGGGCGAGCCGCCCGAGGTCGTCGAGATGCTCCGCCGGGCGCTCAATCCTGACACGCTGACGATCGGCTTCGCCCGTCGCTTCGCGACCTACAAGCGGGCCAACCTGCTGCTGCGCAACCTCGACGCGCTGGCCGAGATCGTCAACAACCCGCGGCAGCCGGTGCAGCTGATCTTCGCCGGCAAGGCGCACCCGCACGACCGGCCCGGCAAGGAGATGCTGCAGCAGATCGCGCGGCTCATGCACGACCCGCGCTTCGCCGGCCGCATCGTCTTCGTCGAAGACTACGACATCAACGTCGGCCGGCAGCTCGTCCAGGGCGTCGACCTGTGGGTGAACAACCCGCGGCGGCCGCTCGAGGCGTGCGGCACGAGCGGCGAAAAGGTCGTACTCAACGGCGGGCTGAACTGCTCGATTCTCGACGGGTGGTGGGCCGAGGCCTACGACGGCCTCAACGGCTTCGCGATCGGCTCGGGCGAGACGCACTCGAACATCGACGTGCACGACGAGCGCGACGCCCAGGCGCTCGTCACGGTCCTGCGCGAGCAGGTCATCCCGCTCTTCTACCGGCGCGACCGCGACGGCCTGCCGCGCGAGTGGATCGCCCGCATCAAGCGCGGCATCCGCACCATGGGCTGGCGCTTCAGCGCCGACCGCATGGTGATGGACTACGTCCGGCACACGTACATTCCCGCGGCCGGCGGGACGAGCTGCGATATCAGATAACCGTCGTGGCGGGGAAGCACCTCGGGCTCTGCAGACCCGAGGTGCTTTCTCAGTTTCAGGCCCGGGAACCCACCGTTTCGCCCACGGTCAGTCCCCTGTCTTCCTCGACGCCCAGGTGCAGGTTCATGCTCTGCACCGCGGCGCCCGAGGCCCCCTTGCCGAGATTGTCGAGCCGGGCCATCAGCAGCGCCTGGGTGTCGCTTGCGAAGACGAACAGGTCGACACGGTTCGTGTCGTTGGCGGCCTGCACGTCGAAGTAGCCGTCCGACAGCACGTCGGCGTCGTTGAGCGGCATCACCTGCACGAACCGCTCTCCTTCATACCGGCGCGCCAGTGCCTCGTGCAGCGCTGCGGGCGTCGTGCCTGGCGGCAGCTGCGACAGATGAAGGGGGATGCTGACCGTCAACCCCTTGTAGAACGGCCCGACGACCGGCTGGAACACGGGCGGCGTGGCCAGGCCCGTGTGCACGTGCATCTCGGGCAGATGCTTGTGTCGGAGCGTCAGCGCGTAGGGCCGCGGCGAGCGCAGCCGCGGGTCGCCGCTCGTCTCGTACTGTTCGATCATCTTCCTCCCGCCGCCCGAATAACCGGTGAGCGACGTCGCGCTGAGCGGCAGCTCGCGCGGGATCAGTCCCGCGTCGATGAGCGGACGTACGAGCAGGATGAAGGCGGTCGAATGGCAGCCGGGATTCGCGATCCGCTTCGAGGTGCGGATGCGGTCGCGCTGGCCCGGCGCGAGCTCGGGCAGACCGAACACCCAGCCCGGATCCGTCCGGAAGGCCGTGCTCGCGTCGATGAGGCACGTCCGCGGGTTGGTCACCATCGCGGCCGCCTCGCGCGAGGCGTCGTCGGGCAGGCACAGGAAAGCCACGTCGGCGGCGTTCAGCAGGCGCGCGCGCTCGGCCGGATCCTTCCGCTTCTCCGGATCGATCCGCAGCACCTCGATGTCGTCGCGGCCCGCGAGCACTTCGTGAATCCGAAGGCCCGTCGTCCCCTGCTGCCCGTCGACGTAAACCCTGAACGCCATGACCTGCCCGTGCCTCCCCTCCCGCCGGACGCGTCACGGCGCCAGGCGCTCTTACAGAATACCGGGTTCTCGCGTCGCGCGTTCGACCGGCCCGGAAACGCCCTGGCGTCCCCGCAGCAGCCTCGTGCGGCGGAGACGCCGGGAAGGCGGCAACGCTTCGGAAATCAGTCGACGAACGGGTTGATCGTCTCGATGGTGCCGTCGGGGCGATGGACGAGCTCCGTCACCTTGATGTTGCGCAGGTGCGTGCGCCCGCCCGACAGCTGCGAGTCGTGGTAGAAGAGCCACCACCGCCCCTCGAACTCCACGATCGAGTGGTGATTCGTCCAGCCGAGCACCGGCTCGAGGATCTTCCCGCGATACGTGAACGGGCCGTAGGGCGAGCTGCCCGTGGCGTACACGATGTAGTGCGTGTCGCCGGTCGAGTACGAGAAGTAGTACGTGTCGCCGACCTTGTGCATCCAGGCCGCCTCGAAGAAGCGGCGCTCGTTGTCGCCGGCGCGCAGCGGCTCGCCGTTCTCGTCGAGCACGACGACGTCGCGCGGCGCTTCGGCGAAGCCGCGCATGTCGGGCGCCATGCGCGCCACTTTCGCCGTAAGCGCCGGCTCGTCGTCGGCCGGGTAGACGTCGTCAGGCTGATAGCTCCCGGTCGCCCACCGCTGGAGCTGACCGCCCCAGATGCCGCCGAAGTACATGTAGTACTCGCCGTCGTCGTCGCGGAAGACGGCCGGGTCGATGCTGAAGCTGCCGGCGATCGGTTCGGGCTCGGCCGTGAACGGGCCGGCCGGGCTGTCGCCCGTGGCCACGCCGATGCGGAAGATCCCGTCGGCGTCCTTTGCGGGGAAGTAGAAGAAGTAGCGGCCGTCACGCTCGGCGGCGTCGGGTGCCCACATCTGCCGATCGGCCCACGGGACGTCGGCGATGTCGAGCACCACACCGTGGTCGGTGATCGGTCCGCCGATCGTCTCCATTGAATAGACGTGGTAGTCGCGCATCGCGAAGTGGCTGCCGAGGTCGTCCTCGGGCACGCCGGCGTCGATGTCGTGCGACGGATAGATGTAGAGACGTCCCTCGAACACATGAGCGGACGGATCGGCCGTGTAGTTGTCGGTGACGAGCGGCTGGTGGCGGAAGCGCGAAGGATCGAGCGCCGGATCCGCCGTCGCGGCGGACTCGTCGGGCGCGGGCGCTTCGCGCGCGCATGCTGCCGCAACGGCGGCCAGGCAGATCACGAACGGTAGAACCCGCTTGCGTCTGAACATGTCGGCTCCCTGCGATGGCCGGCCCGCAGGCCGGCGGCATGTGTTGTCGTCGAACGGCCTGAGTCTATCGCAGGCGGGCAGACGGGCGATCGCTGCGGCATCGTGGCCGCGCGGTCGCACGCGGCAGCCAGCTTCCGACCGGTCGATGGGGCGCCCTCGGTGAGCGCCGACACCCTCGAGTGGCAACGGTCGAGGCGCCGCTACCGCACGTCGACGGCGCGCTTCGACGCCAGCCACTTCGAGGCTTCCATCGGTGTGTAGCGCCGAATCCACTCGAACATCGCGTCGTCGTCCTCGCCGTACCAGAGGTCGTTCTTCTGCTCCGGGTGCAGGAAGCCGGCTTCGATCATTCGATCGACCATCTGCATGAGCGGACGATAGAAGCCGTTGACATCGAGAAACGCGCAGGGGCGATCGCCCAGGCCGATCTGCCGCCAGGTGAGCATCTCGAACATTTCGTCGAGCGTGCCGAAGCCGCCGGGCAGCGCGATGAAGGCGTGCGACAGATCGAACATCCGCCGCTTGCGCTCGTGCATCGTGCCGACGACCTCGAGTCGGGTGATGCCGCGGTGCGCCACCTCGAGACGCATCAGCGCTTCGGGGATGACGCCGATGACCTCGCCACCCGCTTCGAGCGCCGCGTCGGCAATGACCCCCATCAGCCCGACGTTCCCACCCCCGTAAACGAGCGTGAGCCCTTCCGAGGCGATCCGTCGCCCGAGCTGCGCAGCGCGCCGGACGAAGACCTCGTCTTCGCCGGTGTTCGAGCCGCAGTAGACGCAGACATGGGTCAGCTCTCTCACGGTTCCCTAGTATGGCGGATGGCGCCTCCAGTGCGATAATGCCGCCGACTCCGGTCACGACTTCACCCTTTTTCCGGCGCGGCCGCGCTCCCGCGGGAGCCGGCAGCCGTATGCAGGGAGCGCCATGCGTCGACGCAGTATCGGGCTCGTCCTCCTTATCGTGGCGGCCGGGTTCTGGTTCGCCGGTCCGCAGCAGGCTTTTCAGGGCAGTGCGCCGCAGGGCGTCCGACTCACCGAACCGGTCGAACTGCCGACCGACATGTTCCAGCTGCCCGACGACCTCGAAATCACCGTCTGGGCCACGTCACCGATGCTGCGCAATCCGACGAACATCGACATCGACAAGGACGGGCGCATCTGGGTGGCCGAGGGCGTGCGTTATCGGCACCACCACGCCCGCCAGCCCGAAGGCGATCGCATCGTCGTGCTCGAGGACACCGACGGAGACGGGCGCGCCGACTCGTCGCACGTCTTCGTCCAGGAGCCGGCGCTCGTCGCGCCGCTCGGCATTGCGGTCATCGACAACAAGGTCGTCGTCTCGCAGCCGCCCGACCTGATCGTCTACACCGATGTCAACCGCAACCTGCGCTTCGACCCGGACGTCGACATCCGCGAAGTGCTGCTCACCGGCTTCCAGGGTGTCAACCACGATCACTCGCTGCACTCGGTGAGCGTGGGCCCGGACGGCAAGTGGTACTTCAACCAGGGGAACATGGGCGCGGCGTTCACCGATCGCTCCGGCCGGACCTTCCGCATCTTCAGCAGCTACACGCAGGATCCGATCGGACCGTTCCGGTATCCGCACAACTCGGAGATCTACATCGGCAGGCCGAGCGACGACGGACATGTGTACGTGGGCGGGTTCTCGGTGCGGATGAATCCCGACGGAACCGGCGTCGAGATCATCGGCCACAACTACCGCAACGCCTACGAGGACTCGATCACGTCGCTCGGCGACGTGTTCCAGCACGACAACGACGACCCGCCCGCGTGCCGTGCGAGCTGGGTGATGGAGTACGCGAACTTCGGCTTTTCGTCGAACGACGGCCAGCGCGCCTGGCAGGTGGATCGACGCCCCGGCCAGTCGACGCCTGTCGCCGAGTGGCGGCAGGAGGATCCCGGCATCACGCCGGCCGGCGACATCTACGGCGGCGGCTCCCCGACCGGCAACGTCTTCTATGAAAACGGCGCGCTTGGCGACGCGTGGATCGGCACGTTCCTCGCCGCCGACGCCGGCCGGAACGAAATCCTGTCCTATCAGCCGAAGCGGCAGGGCGCCGGCTTCGCGCTCGAGCGCTCGGTCTTCCTGACGTCGAATCCGCAGCAGGCCTACGCCGGCTCCGATTTCGTCGGCGGTAACCGCACGGCGCTCGCCGCCATCGAGACGCTCTTCCGGCCGTCCGACATCGCAGTCGGACCCGACGGTGCGATTTACGTCAGCGACTGGATCGACCCGCGCGTCGGCGGGCACCAGGATCTGGACGATGCCCTGTCGGGCGCGATTTACCGGATCGCGCCGAAAGGCTTCGTGCCGCAGATTCCGAAGATCGATCCCGGGACGATCGACGGCCTCGTCACCGCGCTGCGCTCGCCGGCGGTCAACGTGCGCGCCATCGGCTTCGAGGGACTGAAGGCGAGGGGCGCCGAGGCGGTCGACGCCGTCGCCGCGCTGCTCGACGATCCGAACCCCTACATTCGCGGCCGCGCCGTGTTCCTGCTCTACCAGCTCGGTGACGAAGGGCGGGCGCGCGTCGGACGACCATCCGATCAGGCCGATCCCGACATGCGCATCGTGACCTATCGCGCCATGCGCCGGGCCGGCCTCGACGTGATGACTGAAGCGCGGACGCTCGCGCGTGATCCTGATCCCGGCGTCCGTCGCGAGGTGGCGCTGTCGCTGCGCGACGTACCCGCGTCCGAGGCGCTCGACATCCTGGTCGACCTCGCGCGCGGCTACGACGGTGAGGATCGGTACTACCTCGAAGCGCTCGGCACGGGTGCCACGGGCAAGGAAGATGCGCTCTACACGCGGCTGCGCCGCGAGCCGGGAGGCTCCGATCCACTGACCTGGTCGCCGGCGTTCGCGCGCCTCGCCTGGCGGCTGCACGTGCCGGCCGCCGTGCCGGATCTTGCCGCCCGCGCACGCGCCGAATCACTGCCGATGACCGAGCGACGGCTCGCGCTCGACGCGCTCGCCTTCATCGACGACCCGTCGGCGTCGCAGGCGATGCTGGCCCTGGCCGGTCCGCAGAGCCCGCTCCGTGAGATGGCCACGTGGTGGCTGCTCAACCGGATGACGAACGACTGGGCCGACCACGATCTGCTGCCCGCGCTCCGGAACGCGGGCATCTACGACCCGGACACCGTCACGCTCACGGAAGTCGTCGTGCCTCCGGCCGGCGGGAATCTCCCGACGCTCGACGTCGCCGAGATCGTGCGGCTGCGGGGCGATGCCGCGCGCGGGCGGGAGCGCGCGACCACGTGCCTGATGTGCCACACGATCGACGGGCAGGGTGCCGAGCTCGGGCCCGCGCTCGACGGGTGGGGACGCGGCAAGTCGCCGGCGGTCATCGCCACCGCCATCGTCGATCCCGGCGCCGAGATCGCCATGGGCTTCGGCGGGACCGAGATTCGCACGAAGGACGGCATCACGATCCAGGGCCTGCTCATCAAGCAGGGCGATCCGCTCATGATGCGGAGCATGGGAGGCGTCACGCAGATCATCCCGGCAGATCGCGTCGACAGCCGGCGCAACATGGGAACGACGTCGCTCATGATGAGCGCCGCCCAGCTGGGCCTTACCGCGCAGGACGTCGCCGACATCATCGCCTTCCTGCAGGCGGAATGAAGCACCGCTACTGCCGGATGCCGTCGAGGAACGTCAGGACGGCGGCGATGAGCGGGCGGCCGACGAACAGCGCGTCGTCGTTGTGGTCGGCGTCCTCGATGGTGACGAGCCACTTGGGCTCGGGCGCGGCCTCGTACAGCGCCTCGCTCATCGCGTACGGCACGATACGGTCGGCCGTGCCGGCAATGACGAGCAGCGGCGACCGGACGTGCGCGATGCGCGCCATTGAATCGAACCGGTCGCGGGCGAGCCAGCCGACGGGCAGCACCGGATAGTGCTCGCGGCCGAGGGCGACGAGCGACGTGAACGGCGACCGCAGGATGAGGCCGTGCGGCGGGCGCTCGACGGCCAGCTGCACCGCCACACCGGTGCCAATCGACTCGCCGAAGTAGACGATGCGCGACGGGTCCACGTCGGGACGGTCGGCAACGGCCTCGACCGCCGCGCGGCCGTCGCGCACGAGGCCGCGCTCCGACGGTAACCCCGGGTTCCCCCCGTACCCCCGGTAGTCGAACAGCAGGACGGCGTGTCCGGCAAGCGCCAGGGCTCGCGCCAGCGGCGCACGATTGGCGCGATTGCCCGCGTTCCCGTTGAACACGACGATGGTCTGGCCGGTCGGAGGCGCGGCTGGCGGCACGAACCACCCTTCCAGTCGCAGGTCGTCTTCGGTGTGGAAGGCGATCGGCTCGGCCGTCGACAGTCCGACGGCCGACGGCGGAGGCAGGCGACGTTCGGGGAAGTAGATGAGCGAACGCTGCGCGAGCCAGATCACGGCCAGCACGACCAGCAGGACGACGCCGACCGTCATCGCGACACGCACGGCCGCGGTCCACGGACGCGAATCGAAGGCACGTGCCGACGATAGCAGACCGGTCGCGCACCTTCGGGCGACTGGCCGTCGAGGGCCCGAGTCGGCTACGATCGGCCTGCAGTCGGGGCGTGGCTCAGCCTGGTAGAGCGCTCGCTTTGGGAGCGAGATGTCGCTGGTTCGAATCCAGTCGCCCCGACCAGATTCCTGCCGTCAGAGCCCGGCCCTGCACGCCGCCCCGGGGATTCCCACGAATTGAATCGGCGCCGTCGCGCTGCGCTTCCGCCGCGCGGATGCGAGCGACTATGCGTCCCGCTCCGACAGCGCGATCGCCAGTGTCAGCAGTCCGAACGACGCGATGAACATCATCGCCGCGAGCAGCGGCCCGGCGGCAGCCATCAGGTTGCCGCCGAGCCGATCCACGTCCGCGAGCTCGTCGTAGCCGGCCGGCGTCGGCGAGAGCATCATCAGGGCGCCGGCGGCGAGCCCCGTCAGCCCGCACAGGGTGACCAGTCCCGACGAGCGAGTGGCCTTCCCGGCCACCGCCCCCACCACCACGAGCGCTGCGACGACCGCCCATTCCCCCATGACGCCCTCCTGCCCACCGGGCTACGACTTCTTCCTGCTGCCCTTGTCGTTGCCGAACAGCTTCTTCTTGATGTCAGCAAACATCTCCGGGTCGACGCCGTCGGGCCCCAGCGGCGCCGTCAGCTGCGGCTCGGGCGGGTACTCGGGGACCGGACCACCTTCGGGCGGCCCATCGACCACTTCGAGCTCGGAGCCGTCTTCCGGATGCGGCCCGCGCCAGATCTTCGAGATCTCGCGGTAGTCGTCGGCGCTCATCCGGTACATCCGGCGATGCAGGCCACGTTCTTCGAAGGCTCTGGCCTCCGGGAACCGCTTGTTGCTGATGTCCGGAATGGGCAGCAGCTTTGCCACGTCCACGCCGGTGAGTTCTTCCAGCGCCCTCGCGTAGGCGACGATGTGGGTGCCGCCGCGGACGAGCAGGTAGCCGACCATCTGGCGTGCGACGGGGCTGTCGACCATTTCGTACACCCGGATCTTGTTGGCACGCGCGCCGCACTCGAGGAAGAAGTTGTGCAGCAGGTCGAGCTTCAGGTTGCCGCTCGAGAAGACGTACGAGCCGTTCCAGGGACTGCCCATCGAGTCGAACGGCAGCGCGGTCTGGCCGCTCGCGATGAAGTGGAGGTGATTGCGGGCGTCGACGGTCGCCCCGAGCGGCGTTGCCGCCGGATCCGGATTCCGCTCCGTCGTCCCGGTAAGCAGCAGGTTGATCGTGTGGGCTACCAGCTCGATGTGGCCGTACTCCTCGGCGGCGATGTTCGCGATGAGGTCGTAGAACGGCTTCAGCTGGCTGCGGCCGCGGAAGTTGAACGACTGGAACGTATAGTTCATCAGCGTCGACATTTCGCCGAACTTGCCGCCGATCAGCTCCTGCACGGCCGACGCGGAGTTGGCCGACGGGTGCGCCGGCGCGTCGAGCGCAATCGCCAGACGATCGATGCGAAGAATCATGGAGACCTCCCGCAGGGGATCGGGGAGCCGCGCGGCCCGTCGATGCACATCGGACGCCAGCGGGTACGGCGCGAAGCTCGACCGCCTGCGCCCGGCCCGGCCGCGCGTGGCGCTCCGTGCGCTGGACGGTTACCTACAACGCGCAACGTCCGTCACACTTGCGGCCACGACGGCTTCCACCACCCGACACCCCATCCGCCCGCCAGGTGCCTGTGACGACTGCCGGCCAGCCGGATCACTGACGCCCTCACCTCCCGACCGCCTGAACCGCCGCCCGGCGGTGTCCGCCTGGCGCTCGTGCCGCTCGGGGTCCGGGTGCTGCGCGACGGCCCCCCGCTCAGCCGTCGTGCGGTCTTCTGGATCGTTGTCTGCGTCGCGATCAACGTCGCGGGTCTCGTGCTCGCCCGCCTCTTCCCGGTGCTGAACAACTGAGTCGGCCGATCGGCCGGCGTACGTCGCGCACCCACAGTGACCGGCGTGCGCTCAGCGTTTCGCGTCGCGCCACATCCAGCGCAGCACGTCGGGCAGGATGGCGCCACCATGTGCGTCGGAGTGGGCGCCGTCGCCCCACTCGTACGCCACGTCGTAGCGCGGTCCCGGATCCTTCTTCTGATCGGCCATGCGGTTGGCGTACTCGAACGCGGCCAGCATCTGCTGGTTCGCCAGGAACCAGTTGCCGTGCGCGTTGTCGAGGTCGTTCGAGCCGTCCTGCAGGAAGATGCGGATCGGCCGGATCGGGCTCTTCCGGATGAGCGTCGGGTAGAGGTCGCCACCCGGCACCATCGGCGTGGTGTCGGTGGCCGGCCGGTAGGCAATGGAGACGTAGCTGCCGATGAAGCTGATCACCTTGCGGAAGACGTCGGGCCGGTGCCACGCCACGGTGAACGCGCAGATGGCACCGCTGCTCGTCCCTCCAATCGCGCGGCCGTCGACATCGTCGGTCAGCCGGTACGTCTTGCCGATTTCGGGCAGCAGCTCGTCGATGAGGAAGCGCGCGTAGGCGTCCGAGAGCGAGTCGTACTCCTGGGCCCGGTTGTTGGGATTGCCGAGACCGAGATCATCGGGATACTTCCCGGCGCGATGGCCGGGCGTGACGAACACGCCGATCGTCACCGGGATGTCGCCCGCCGCGATCAGGTTCTCGAGCACCTGCGGCACGCGCAGCACGCCCTCGGGGTTGATCGCGCGCTGGCCATCCTGGAAGACGAGTACGTTCGCCGGCGCGTCGCCGGTGTACTGCGCAGGGACGAAGATCCAGTAACGGCGGACGGTTCCAGCCAGCACGCGGCTGTGGAACTCGAATGGTCCTTCGAGCCGTCCCTTCGGCACGCCCGGCTTCGGCAGCGAGTCGGGCCCGAGCGGGTATTCGCCCGGCTCGCGCGCGGCGCCCTGCGGCGCCTGGGCCGACGCAACGGCCGGCAGCGCGGCCATCAGCACACACAATCCCAACAGGACGACGCGACGTCGCATGGGTGACCCCTCCATTGATAAATGAGGGCGGAAGCTTAGCAGGCTTGCCGCCTCCCGCGGCAGGGCTTTACAGGAATCTCCCCCTGCTGTATAGTTCACCTATGAACGATTCAGCGACCGGCCTCGACCTTGCCACGCTGCTGCACACGGCGCAGGCAGCCGAGCAGGTCGTCGAGGCGAAGCTCGCGGTCGTCGGCCTGTCGATGGCAAAGCTGGCGGCACTGCGGACGCTCGCCGAAGCCGGCGAATCGCTGTCGCTCACCCAGCTGGCCGAACGGCTGTCGTGCGTGAAGTCCAACATCACGCAGCTGGTCGACCGGCTCGAGGGCGACGGCCTCGTGGAGCGACGCACCGACCCGAACGACCGCCGCGCGCGACTTGCAACGATGACCGAAGCCGGTCGCCAGGCGTGGAAGGAAGGTGTGCGTATTCAGGAAGAAGCAGAACGCGAGCTGCTGCAGCGACTGACGACCGCCGAGTCGAAGGCGCTGGCCGGCCTGCTCGCCAAGCTTCGAAGGCGCTGATTCTTCTTGGCTCGTAGTTCATATATGCACAGTCGAGGACTGAATAGGAGGACGTCATGGAAATCGGGATTCTCTTGCTGCGGTTGACCGTCGGCCTGACACTGGCCGCTCACGGTGCACAGAAGGTATTCGGCTGGTTCGGCGGGTACGGCCCTGACGGCACGGGTCAGTATCTGGAAAGCCTCGGCTTCAAGCCGGGTCGCCGCTATGCGCTCGCCGCGGGCTGGACCGAAATTCTCGGCGGCCTGCTGCTGGCCATCGGCTTCATCACGCCGCTCGGCGCGGCGCTCGGCGCGGCCGTGATGCTCGTAGCCGCCCTGACCGTCCACCGGCAGAACGGCTTCTTCGTCACGTCGAACGGCTACGAATACAACCTCGTGCTGGGCGTGGCGGCGCTGGCCGTGGCGTTCACCGGCCCGGCGGCCTTCTCTGTTGATCACGCCCTCGGCCTCAGCGTGTCGGGTGTGACATGGGGCGTGGCCGCGGCAGCCGTGGCCATTATTGGTGCCCTGATCCAGCTTGCGCTGCGCAGGCCGGCGACCGAAACCACGGGAAGCGAAGCCGCGGCACAGTCGGCACACTGAGTTCGGTTACCCCATTCGAACAGCGGCGCGCATGTCCTCCACGTGCGCGCCGCTTTGTCGTTGCGCGAAGCCGCCGGTATACCGGCCAGGTGGCACTTCGGTTCGCGCCGACGGATCAGCTGCCCGCGGCCGTCGTCCGCTCGCTGTGCCCGCCGCGTACGTGGTGTCCGTTTCCTGATGGACGGGTGCGATAGACGAGCTCGGCGGTGGTCAGCACGCCGGCCGGCTCGCGCAGCTCGCCGCGCAGGTCCGCAGCCGGCGGGCGGGCCGCCGGGTCGCGGTCGAGGCAGCGCTGCAGGAGTGAATCGAGCCTGGCAGGCAGCTTCACATCGAGCTCGTGCAGCCGCCGAGGGGCCTTCGCCACCCGCGCGTACATTGCTTCCCACGCATCGCCGGCAGGCGGAAACGGCGACTGCCCGACGAGGGCGGCTCCGGCAGCGCAAAGGCTCCTGCAACGCCGGATGGCCTGCCGTCACCACTGACCGTACGGGAACGACGCACGGGGTAGCGTCCGCCGCCATCCGTGCTACCCTGTCGCCCCCTGCCGCGGCCTTCCTCCCAGGGTCACTCCGGGGTTGGCGTTCGTTCACACGGAGGTCCCCCCTATGCCGCCCGGCCTCGATGCACTCGAGCACATCGTCGTCCTGATGATGGAGAACCGCTCGTTCGATCACATGCTCGGCAGCCTGAAGGCTGTCGACCCGCGAATCGACGGCCTCACCGGCCATGAGTTCAACATCGACACGACCGGCCAGCGGGTCTTCGTCCAGCCGAAGGCGGAACTTCAGGGACAGCTGAATCCCGATCCCGACCATCACTTCGCTGCCGTCGACCTGCAGATCTTCGACGGCGACCCGAGCCCGCACCGGGTGCCGACGATGGGCGGGTTCGTGAAGAGCTACTTCAACCAGCAGCGGGACGTGCAGCAGTCGCGCAAGATCATGTACACGTTCCCGCGCGAAAAGCTCCCGGTCCTGACGACGCTGGCGCTCGAGTTCGCCGTCTTCAACTCGTGGTTCTCGTCGGTGCCGGGTCCGACGCTCTGCAACCGCGCGTTCGCCCACTACGGCACGTCGTTCGGGCACGTGGGCATGGAGATCTGGTACGCGAACCAGGTCTACAGGAGCATCTACGAGCGACTGCTCGACGAGGGCCTCCCGGCGCGCCTCTACTACTACGACGTGGCGAGCTCGACGATGGAGGTGGTCAACCTGCTGCAGGATCAACCGAAGATCTTCGGCACGTTCGACCAGTTCCTCCATGACTGCCAGACCGGCAATCTTCCTGCCTACTCGTTCGTCGAACCGAACTACCTGGATCACGACACCGACCACGGTGCGGTGATCGCGGGTGATCAGCACCCGGACCACCACGTCGGCGAAGGCGAGCGCTTCATCGCGACGGTCTACAACGCGATCCGGCTGAACGCCGACCTCTGGCCGAAGACGGCACTGCTCATCACCTACGACGAACACGGCGGAATCTACGACCACGTGCCGCCGCCCAACTGCATGCCCGACGCCTTCCACGCGCAGCCGGACAAGACACACACGGGCCGGCCGTTCTTCTTCGATCGTCTCGGTGTCCGCGTACCGGCCGTGCTCGTTTCGCCCTGGATCCCCCGCGGGACCGTCGTCGGCGGCCGCATCTTCGAGCACGCGTCGATTCCGGCCACGGTGACTGAGTTCTTCCTCGGGCCGTACGACGCGCGGTCGCCACGCGAGAAGGACGCCGAGACGTTTCTCGATCTGCTGTCGCTGCCCGAAGTCAGAACGCACACGCCGATCTTTCAGCTGAGCTGAGGAGGCCTCATGAAGATCGTTCCGGTTCCCAGCGTCCCGCGCCGGGCCTTCGATCCCGCCCGGAAGGCGTCCGACCTGCTGCGGCGCCAGGTCGAGCACTTCGATGCCGTCGTCCGCCAGCTGAAAGGGTTCCCACTTCCCGCACCGTCGGTCGACACCATTACGGAGGCCGAAGCGGCGTCGTACGTCGCCGAAGCCATGCGCCTGCTGAAGATGGCACCGCCGCGGCGCCCGGCCGCGACGACGCCGGCGCGATCGACGGATTCAGCGAACGCGGATCGCGCGGCCTCCTCAGCCGGTACGGCTGAAGCCGGCGCTGGCATCAACGCTGGCGGTGCGGACGACGACGCCGCGGTCGGCAGGCCTGCCGCGTCCCCGCGGCGACGAAAGCCGGCGCGGCGAGCGACCGGACGTGTCGCCTCTCCGCGACGCGCGGCGGAGGCCGGTGTGCCTCGAAAGAAGAGGGTTACGAAGGAGAGCGCAAAGACCGCCACGAAGAGGACTGCAAAGAAGGCGGCGAAGAAGGTGGCCAGGAAGGCGGCAAGAAAGGCGGCAACCCGAAAGCCTGCACGCGCAAAGGCACGCAGGTCCACCGCGGCCGGAAGGCGGTCACGATGACTCCTGCAGGTCGACATCACCTGGCGGTCGTCCTTGCGATGGTTCTCGTCGCCCCGGCTTCGGCTGCCGCACAGGCCGGTCGGATCAGCGAGGAGTTCCGCCGGGAGGGTGAACAGTTCCGCGAAAGCTGCGGTTCGCTCGACGGCGCGATGGGCTGCGCGGTACTCCTGGCAACGGGCAAGCCGCTGCACCTGGCGTTCGGCAGCATCGCGCCCGGCAACGGACTCGCGCTCGGCGCGGCGTTCGGCACGCGGCACAACCCGAACGAAACGTGGCGGCTTGCCTGGAGCGCCGATGCGGTGCGCACGTTCGGCGGGTCGTATCGCGCCGGCGCCTACATGCGGCTCGTTCGTACGGCGGTGCCGCAGATTACCGTGGTGACCGATCCGGCCGAAGCCACGTCAGCGTCCGAACTGGCGCCGCGACCGTACCCGGTGGTGCACCTGTTCGCGCAGATGGCCTCGCTTCAGAACGTGTCGCTTTTCGAGCCCGACAATCCGACGAGCCGCGCCGTCTTCGGGCTGGCCCACCGCACCGTCGGCGTCAGCACCATCGTACCGATCAGCTCGACGGGATGGGCGCGCACGCTGAACCTGTCGGTCACGGGCCAGCTGGCCGGCCGTTTCGTGTCGCTCCGCGACGGCACGGACACCGACGCGCCGGGCATCTTCACGGCCTACCCGGATGCCACCGCCCCCGGTCTCGATCAGGCGCCCGATCACCTGGAACTGGCCGGCGGTCTGCGCGTCGCGCCGGCCGGTCGATACGTGGGCCTCGACTATCGGCTCCAGGCGCAGCGGTTCGCCGGCACGAGCGACGGCTTCTCGTTTACCCGCTGGACGGCTGACCTCGATCACGAAATCCGGCTGTACGGACGCTCGACGTACGTCGACACCCGCGCGGGCAACACACCGAACGACTGCGACGTGTCGCCGGGCCCCGACTCGACCTGTCCACCCGTACCCTTCACGCTCGATCGCCGGGGAAGCCTCCGCCTGAGGGTGCTCACCGTGACGTCGGTCGCCGGCGGCGACAACCGCGTGCCCTTCTACCTGCAGCCGACGCTGGGAGGCCGCGACATCAACGGCGAGGCCACGCTCGAAAGCTACGACGACTACCGTTTCCGCGGACCACATCTGCTGCTCTTCCAGCAGACATTCGAGCACTCAATCTGGGGACCGATTGGCGGGTACCTGCGCGCCGATCAGGGCATGGTGGCCGACCGGCGCCAGGCACTCGGAACGTCGGGACTGAAGAAGTCGGTCGCGTTCGGCATGACGGTCCGGGCAGGCGGCATGCCGATGGTCGTCGCCTCGTACGCCGTCGGCGGCAGCGAAGGACGCCACTTCTCCGTTGTCGTCAACACGTCGCTGCTGGGTGGATCGCTACGGCCGTCGTACGACTGAGGACGTGAGACACGACAAACGCGCGACGCCCGCGCATCGATACGGCCGCGCGTCAGCCGTGGCGGCGGGCAGCGACGGCGGCACGGTGTCGAAGTGGAAGTGAACGTGAACACGACGTCGAAGCTCCCGAGCCCGGAAGCGTTCTGATTCGCCGGGTCTCAGCGTCCCGCCGGTGCCCCGATCAGGTTCGCCATCGTCCGCACGAAACGCTGTCCGCGGTGATCGTGTCGCCACCCCTGCGGGCTCCAGCCCGCCAGGAACCGGCAGAAGTCGAGGCGCGCGATCGGGTAGAGGCTTCTCCACTCTGCTTCGATCGCGTCGACATCGAGAGCGCGTGCGTCCGGCCGGAGGGCGAGCTCACGACGCAGGTGGCGGAAGTAGATGTCGAGCCGCGCGTGATCGATGCCGTCGGCCGGCTCGTCGTCGCGGCCATACAGCAGGTAAGCGACGTCGCTCATCGCGCAACCGGAACCGACGTACTGGAAATCGACTGCCGCCACGCCGGCGCTCTCCTGCCTGAAGCAGAAGTTCGCCGGTTTGGCATCGCCGTGCACGATCGTCCGATGCCGAACGCCGGCCAGCCGATCGGCAACGATGGGGGCGAGATCGCGAAGGACGCGGTCCTCGATCAGGGCGAGCTCGTCGAGCCGGGTGCCGAGGTGCCAGTAGGTGCCGGTATCCCAGAGGCCGTCGATCGACTCGCCGAGGAACCGCGCGTGAAAGCTGGCGAGCCATCCGAGTGCGGCATCGAGGAGATCGTCGTCAGGCTCACCCGTACGCCCGGTGTACCCGGCCGCATCCAGATCCTCGAGGACGAGCACCCACTCACCGTCGCGTGCGCCTCCGCGCGCCGCCAGGAGCGCCGCCACGCGGCAGGAGTCGTCGCATCGCGAGGCGGTGGTCCGATAGAACGTCGTCTCGACGTCGAACGAGCGCCGCTTCCGGTCGGCTGACACACCGTCGTCGTCGTGGGGCGGCCGCACCCACTTCACGATGGCACGCGGCATCGGGCCGCCGTCGAGCTCGATACGGAACAGCTCGCCGTAGCCGGCCCACAGCGCCTGGATAGTTCCGGAGTACCGTGCCGTGCGGGCGCCGACCGCGTCGGCAATCCAGGAGAGCAACCGGGATCGATCGAACGAAGACACGAATCGATCCTACCGGTTGCGTCCGCGAAGGATCGGTCCCCGCTGCGTTCGAGCGGGCGACTGCGATCCCGGCGGCCGCTCCACGCGACGTTCGTCAGGCCAGGGCCGTCTGAACGGCCGCGCGCATCTTCTCGAGCGCCGTGCGCGCGTTCTCCTCGGCGCTCTTCTGCCAGTACTCCTTGTTGAACAGCTCGACCGACAGCGCGCCGCGGAAACCGTTGTCGCGCAGCAGACGCAGGATGTCGCCGAGCGGCGCCACCCCGTCGCCCGGATAGATGCGATGGCTGTCCTGCAGCTGCTCACGCTCCGGCGTGGCCGGATAGTCGTTCATGTGAATGACGTGCAGCGCAGCGCCGTTGATCTGCCGCAGCCCGTCGAAGGGCGTGCCGCTCCGATAGAGGTGATAGATGTCGAGCAGCAGGCTGGCGTCCGGATGGCCCACGGCCGTCGTAACGTAGATGCCGTTGCGGAGCGGACCGAACCGCTCGTGCGCGCCCCACAGCTCGAGCAGGGGCGTCACGCCCATGCTCCTGCCGAGCTCGAGCGCCTCGCGGTAGTACTGCACGGCGTTGTCGAGGCTCACCGCGGGTCCGAACGCCGGTGGCATCGCGATCCGCCTCCCGCCGATGCGCGCCACCTTGTCCATGTCGCGCTTGAGCTGCTCCAGCCCCTTCGCCCGCGCCCCGTCGTCGTCGTGCATGGCCGTGGCGAAGCCGATGGCGTTCTCGACGGTCAGTCCCGCGTCGGCGAACCGCCGACCGAGCTCTTCGAGCGTGCCGCCGCCCTTCGTGTAGGCGTCGATCTCCTGGATCCACGGCTCGACGCCGTTGTAACCGACCTTCGACAGCAGCTCGATTTCGGCGACCAGATCGAGCCCGTGTCCGCGCAGCGTGCTGGTATTGAGTGCGTAGCTGAACGGCTCGCTGGCGGACCGACCGGCGGCCGCCTGCGGACGCCCTTCGGCGCGCGCGAGACCGACGTCGCCGATCATGGCGCCGCCGAGGGCGGCCACGGCGGAACCGACGAACTGCCTGCGGGAAAACTCCATTGCCCGGAACCTCCTCAACGTGTCGAGGTGAGCCTATCGGCTGGCCGGCGCCGGCGCAAGCGTCCGGCCCACCCGCACACGGCCGCCCGCCGCCGGTGACTGCGCCCTCCGCGATATGCTCGGTCTGACGCGCGCCCGCGCCCGGCTGCGCGTGGTGCGCGCGGATCGCGATGCCGTCGACCATCCACGAAGAGGCTCATCGACTGAGTACCGACGAGGTGCTCGCGCGACTCGGCACGAGTGCCGCGTCGGGCCTCGATCCTGAAGTGGCCGCCGCACGGCTCGCCGAGCACGGTCCCAACGAACTGGCATCGACGCCGCCCGTGCCCGCCTGGCGGCGCTTCCTCGCCCAGTTCCGCGACGTGCTCGTCGTCCTGCTGCTCGTCGCCACGGCCGTCTCGACGATCATCTGGGCCCTCGAAGGTGCCGTCGGGCTCCCCTACGAGGCCATCGCGATCTTCGCCGTCGTCCTGCTGAACGCCACGATGGGGTATGCGCAGGAATCGCGGGCCGAACGGGCCGTCGCGTCGCTGCGCGAGATGTCGGCCGCGACGGCCAGGGTCGTCCGCGGCGGCCGGGAGCTGACGATCGACGCGCGCGAGCTCGTGCCCGGCGACATCGTCCTGATCGAGGAAGGCGACACGATTCCGGCCGACGCCCGGCTGCTCGAGTCGGCAGCGCTCCACACCGCCGAGGCAGCCCTGACGGGCGAGAGCGTGCCGGTCTCGAAGAACCCGGCGCCGCTCGAGGGCGATGTCGCGATCGGCGATCGGCGCAACATGCTCTACAGCGGGACGGCCGTGACGTACGGTCACGGCCGCGCGGTCGTCACGGCTACCGGCATGCGCACCGAAATGGGACGCATCGCCGGCCTGCTCGAAGAAGCGACCGACGAGACCACGCCGCTGCAGCGCGAGCTCGATCGCACCGGCCGTCGCCTCGGACTCGTCGTGATCGCGATTGCGATCGTGATGATCGCCACGATCCTGATCGTCGACGAAGTCGACGGACCGACCGCGCTCTTCGAGGTGCTCATCCTCGGCGTCGCGCTCGCCGTCGCGGCCGTTCCTGAAGGTCTGCCCGCCGTCGTGACGGCCGTCCTCGCCATCGGTGTCCAGCGCATGGCACGTCGCCGGGCAATCGTGCGCCGCCTCTCGGCCGTCGAGACGCTCGGATCGGCCAGCGTCATTGCGTCCGACAAGACCGGCACCCTCACGAAGAACGAGATGACCGTCCGCGTCCTGGTCACGGCCAGCGGGCGCGCCACGTTCTCGGGCACCGGCTACGACCCCGCAGGCACGCTGGCGCTCGCCGGTGACGGCGCACCCGACGAGACGCTGCGCGCCGAGATCGAGACGGCGCTCACGGCGGCCGATCGCGCCAACAACGCCTCGATCGAGCGTATCGACGGCCGCTGGACGATCCACGGCGATCCGACCGAGGCCGCGCTGCGCGTGGCGGCACGCAAGGCCGGACTCGATCCGGTCGCGCTCGACGCCCGCTTCCCGCGCATCGGTGAGGTGCCGTTCTCGTCCGAGCGGAAGCAGATGTCGACGCTGCACCGTGAGGCAGACCGCGACGGCTTCGGCGTGGTTTTCACCAAGGGCGCCGCCGACATCCTGCTCGACGAGTGCACGCACGAAGTCATCGGGACCGGCCTGCGGCCGCTCACCGACGAGCGCCGCCGGCAGATCCTCGACACGGCCGAGCAGCTGGCCGGCGAAGCGCTGCGCACCCTCGGTCTGGCCGTCCGCCGTGCGCCGCTCCACGAGCTCGAGGCGCTCGACGACGATCACGGCGCCGACGTCGAACACGGCCTGGCGTTCGCCGGCCTCGTCGGCATGATCGATCCGCCGCGGGCCGAGGCGAAGGAGGCAGTTGCGCGCGCGCGATCGGCGGGCATCCGGCCGCTGATGATCACCGGCGATCATCCCCGCACGGCCGCTGTCGTCGCGCGGGAGCTCGGCATCGGCAACGGCGATCGGGCCGTCACCGGAGCGGAGCTCGATCGGATGTCACCCGACGAGCAGGCGGCTACGGTCGCCGAGGTGTCGGTCTACGCGCGCGTCAACCCCGAGCACAAGCTCCGGATCATCGATGCGCTGCGCCGGCACGGTGCCGTCGTGGCGATGACCGGCGACGGCGTCAACGACGCGCCCGCGCTCAAGAAGGCCGACATCGGCGTCGCGATGGGGATCACGGGCACCGACGTGTCGAAGGAGGCGGCCGACATGGTCCTCGCCGACGACAATTTCGCGACGATCGTCGCGGCCGTCGAGGAAGGGCGCGGCATCTTCGACAACATCCGCAAGTTCCTCCGCTACCTGCTTTCGTCGAACATCGGCGAGGTCCTGACGATGTTCTTCGGCGTCGTACTGTCCGGCTGGATCGGCCTCGATGCCGTCGCCGAGGGCTCCGTCGTGCTGCCGCTGCTCGCCACCCAGATCCTGTGGATCAACCTCGTCACCGACGGACTGCCCGCGCTGGCGCTTGGTGTCGATCCGCCCGACGAGGCGCTGATGACGCGGCCGCCGCGCCCGCCGGACGAAGGCGTGCTCACCGGCCGGATGTGGCGCGGCATCGTGCTGGTAGGCGCCGTGATGGCCGTCGGCACGCTGTACGTGCTCGACGCCTCGCTGCCGGGCGGTCTGATCGAGGGCGCGGGAACGCTGCCCTACGGCCAGACGATGGCCTTCACGACCCTGATGCTGTTCCAGGCGTTCAACGTGCTCAACGCGCGGTCGGACGAGCGCAGCGCGTTCGTGCACCTGTTCAGGAACGGGTGGCTGTGGGGAGCCCTCGGGGTGTCGGTGCTGCTGCAGGTGCTCGTCGTCTACGTTCCGGCGCTCCAGCGCGCCTTCGGCACCGTTCCCCTGACGGCCGGCGACTGGACGTTCTGCACCGTCGTCGCGAGCTCCGTCCTCTGGGTCCGCGAGATCAGCAAGCTCCCGGGACGTCGCCCGGACTGACGTCCGCCACGGCAGACCTCAGCGCGTCCGCGGCCCCCAGATCTGTTCGTGCAGGCCGTGGCAGCGCGCACACGTGAGCATCAGGTCCGCGAACACCTCAGTGCGCGTTCCGCTGTCGCTGGCGGTCGCCGCGCGGTCGGCGAAGGCATGGACGTCGATCTCGGCCTGACGGACCTGGGGCGTCAGGCCGTGGTCGGGCGGCAGGTCCGCGCGCGCCATCGGCGCGGCGGCCAGCCGCTTCGCGCCTTCCGCCCATCGCGCATCCGATGGAATCACCAGTCCCTGCAGCAGGCTGTCCATGGCGCGCAGATGATCCAGCATGTGTCCGACGATGCCGCCGACGTCGGGCGTCCGAAGCGGCGACGGCGTCGGATAGACGGCCGATGCGCGGTGGCAGGCACCGCACTGTGCGAGCATCGCCGCCGTCGGCGCGGCCGCCTCCTGCAGCGTCCCGGCCACCATCACCCGTCGGGCGGCCTCGCGAACCGCGTCGAGCACCTTCACCACCTCGGGACCCGCGTCGACGGGCGTCGCGATCGCGGACAGCTCCGTTGCCGGGGTCCGGACCGCGGGAAGATCGCCGCGGACGACGGCCTCGTAGACGCTCGTGACCTGTTCGTAGTGGTGACGCATCTCGGCAATTCGATCCCCGGGCCGTGGCGTCATCACGAATTGCGCGTCGGCGGCCCGCAGCACCGCTACGGCCACGAGCGCCGCCACACCGGCACGAGCCGACCATCGGATCAGGGAACCGAGTCGCATGCGGACCTCCGTCACGGCCGAGTATAGACGCACGGACGGGACGGGTCGCACGGGATAATCACGGGACCCATGCCGCCTCTCCGTCCACTGCCGCCCCTGGCCGCCTTCCCGAAGGCCTGGATGCACGAGCTCTGCCGCTCGGGCACGATGCGGCTCGACGAGTGGCTCGACATGGCCGCGGGTCTCGGTGTTGACGGGGTCGAGTTGTACAGCGGCATGCTCGACCTGCAGAATCCCACCGACTGGCCGCGGTGGCGCGACGCGATCGCCAGCCGCGGCCTGGTCATGCCGATGCTCTGCTGCTCGCCCGACTTCACGCAGCCGGACGCGAGCGCACGCGCGCTCGAGATCGCCCGCATGCGCCGCTGGATCGATCTCGCCGCCGCGCTCGGCGGCCGGTACTGCCGCGTGCTCTCCGGCCAGCGTCGTCCCCGCCTGACGCTCGACGAAGGTCTCGAGCTCGCCGCGTCGGCCATCGTCACGTGCCTGCCGTACGCCGCCGAACGCGGCATCACCCTCGTGCTCGAGAATCACTACAAGGACGACTTCTGGACCTGGCCCGAGCTGGCACAGCGTGCCGACGCCTTCTGCGCGCTCGTCGAGCGCGTCGATCGCGCGGGACACTCCAACTTCGGGGTCAACTTCGATCCGTCCAACGCGCTGCTCGCCGGCGACGATCCGCTCGCACTGCTCGCCCGCGTCCGTCACCGGGTCGTCACCATGCACGCCTCGGATCGCTATCTCGCGGAAGGAAGCCTCGAGGATCTGCGACGCGAAGAAGAGAGCGGACCGGGCTACGCGGCGCGACTGCGCCACGGGGAGATCGGACGTGGACTGATCGACTATCCCGCAGTCCTGACCATGCTGCGCGACGCGGGCTTCAGCGGATGGATCAGCATCGAGGACGGCGTCGACGGCCTCGAACAGCTCGCGCGATCGGCGGCATTCCTGCGGAGCGCAATCATACAGGCATGGAGTACATGACACACGAGTGCTGTGCGTGTGTCGGCTTCACCGAGCGCTCACGAACGATCTGGTAGCCTGCCCGGGATGGCTTCCCGTTCGTGGTCGTGTTCCACCGCAGGTTCGTTCGCACTCACCTTCATCCTTTCACTCGTGGCATCGGCGCCTGTCGCGGCGCAGGAATCCGGAACGCCGCGCCGGACGATGACGGCCGTGCGGCTCGAGCCCGGTGAGCGCGTTACGCTCGACGGCCGCCTCGACGAACCGTTCTGGAGCCGCGCCGAGCCCGCCACCGACTTCATCCAGCAGGATCCGGTCAACGGCGCGCCTGCCACCGAGCAGACCGAGGTGCGCATCGTCTACACGCGCGAGGCGCTCTACATGGGCGTCATCTGCTACGACTCCGAACCCGACCGGTGGATCGGATACCAGCGACGGCGCGACGAGTTCCTGCAGTCGGACGACCGCTTCATGTGGAACATCGACACGTTCCTCGACGGGCGGACCGCCTACTTCTTCGAAATGAACCCGTCGGGGCTGATGGGTGATGCGCTGCGCGGGCCCGACATCAACAACCACCAGTGGGACGGCATCTGGACCGGCCGGGCGACGATCGATGAGCGCGGCTGGATCCTCGAGATCGAAATCCCGTTCCAGACGCTGAACTTCAACCCGGACAGCGACGCCTGGGGCATCAACTTCCAGCGCACGGTGCGGCGCAAGAACGAGGAGTCGCTCTGGAGCGGATGGCTCTACAACCAGGGCCTGAACCGCATGCAGCACGCGGGCCTGCTCCTCGGCATCCGCGACGTCTCGCAGGGGCGCGGCCTGGAGTTCCGCCCGTACGGCGTGGCCACCTGGGACGGCGCGACGGCCGATGCCCCGCGCCGCACCGACGGCAACTTCGGCGGCGACATCTTCTACAGCGTGACGCCGCAGCTGCGCGCGGTCGCGACCATCAACACCGACTTCGCACAGACTGAGGTGGACGAGCGGCAGGTCAACCTGACGCGCTTCTCGCTCTTCTTCCCGGAGCGCCGCGACTTCTTCCTCGACGGATCGCCGTTCTTCGAGTTCCGGAGTGCGGCCGACGGCGGTGTGGCCGGCCGCATCAATCCGTTCTTCACGCGCCGGATCGGCCTCGGCGCCGACGGCACGGCGCAGCGCGTCAATTTCGGCACCAAGCTCACGGGCCAGATCGGCCAGCACGACATCGGCGCCATGCACGTCCAGACAGCCGACGACGGTCCGCTCGTCGGCGAAGACTTCACGGCGCTGCGCGTCAAGCGGCGGCTCCTGAGCCAGTCGTTCGTGGGCGGCCTCTACACGCGGCGATCGGAGCGCGCGCCGGGCGCGCCTGCGGCCCACACGGCCGGCGTCGACTTCCTGTTCGCGACGTCGTCGTTCCTTGGCTCACAGAACTTCCAGGTCGACGGCTATTACATGGACGCGCCCGAACCGGGACACACGGGCAGCGACACGTCGGCCTACGGCGTCGCGGTGCGCTATCCGAACGATCTGTGGGACGGCGAGGTTGTCTTCCGTGAAGTGGGTCGCCACTTCGCCCCCGCGCTCGGCTTCGTCACGCGCACCGGCTACCGGCTCTACTCGGTAGAGCTCGTCCATGGACCGCGGCCGGACGTCGACTGGCTGCGACAGGTCACGATCGGCGGCGAGTTCGACCTGCTCGTCGATCCCGATACGGGCGAAACGCTCACGCGCGTCGTCGAGGTGCCGTTCGGCCTGAACCTGCAGTCGCAGGATCGAATCAGCCTCAGCGTCTTCCACTCGTTCGAACGGCTCGAGCAGGACTTCGTCCTTGGCGACGCGCACCTCGCCGCCGGCCGCACGTTCGAGTTCACCCGGATGCGCGCGCAGCTGAACACGGCAAACCGGCGCATGGTCGCGGTCGCGCCATCGATCGAGTTCGGACAGTTCTTCTCGGGCCACCGGATCGACGCGGCGCTCGACCTGACCCTCCGGCTGCGCCCCGGCCTGATCGCCTACCTCTCCGGCGGCGTGAACCGGGTCGACCTGCCGGAAGGCACGCCCTTCATGACGCACCTGTACCGGACGACGCTCGAAACGCAGTTCAGTCCGTGGATCGCGCTCGTCAACAACGTGCAGTACGACACACAGAGCGAGGTGCTCGGCTGGCAGTCGCGCTTCCGCTGGATCGTCCGGCCCGGCAACGACCTCTACGTCGTCTACACGCACAACTGGCGCGAGGACGTCATCGACGAGGCCACCGGACGGCGCCGGTTCGGCACGATCAACCAGCGGGCGGCGTCGAAGGTGCTCTACACGGTTCGGTTCTGAGCCATGCCACCTGCGTGGCGGCGCCACGGACGGATCCGGCGCAACCGCCTGGCCCTCGATGTACGGCGGACGGGCCTGCCGTCCGGGCGGCCCTGAATCGCGCGTAAGATCAGGACGTACGGAGAGCCGGCCATGGTGATTGCCTGTTCAGCGTGCGGACAGAAGAACCGGGTGCGGGCGGCCGACGTGACGTCGACAGCGCGCTGCGGTCGTTGTCATACGGACCTGACCCCGATACGGACGCCGATCGATGTCGATCCCGCCACGTTCGACGAGATCGTCCGCGACTCTCCGCTCCCCGTTCTGGTCGACTTCTGGGCGGCGTGGTGCGGTCCCTGCCGCATGGCGGCGCCGCACGTGGCCCGGACGGCCGAGGCCATGGCCGGGCGCGCCCTCGTCGTGAAGGTCGACACCGAGGCCCATCCCGACCTGGCCATGCGCTACCAGGTCACGGGCATCCCGAACTTCGTCGTGATTAGAGGCGGCCGGACGGTCTTCCAGCAGGCCGGACTCGTCGATTCGTCGCAGATGATCCGCTGGCTCGAACAGGCCTGAGCCTGCACGCCTCAGCCTGCCGCCCATCCGTCCGGCCCTATTCGCCCAGGACCGCGTCGATCACGTCGCCCAGCTGCGCCGTCGAGAAATGGTTGCCCTCGAGCAGAACGGCCAGCCGGCCGTCGCGGCCGACAATCGCCGTGCGCAGCCCGTGATCGATCAGGCCGTCGTTGACGAACGCCGACACACCGAACGCATCCAGCACCGGCCGGATGGCCGCCGGCGTCCCGGTCAGGAACCGCCACACCTCGTGGTCGGGCTTCCACTGTTCCGCGTAGCGATCGAGCACGTCGGGCGTGTCGCGCTGCGGATCGAACGTGATCGTCAGGAACACGAGATCGCGGCCGAGCACTTCGGCGAACCGCCGCTGCAGCGCGCCGAAGTGATTGACCAGACGCAGGCAGAAGTCGGGCAGCTGGCAGGTCGTGTACGTGAAGTTGATCGCGACGACGCGGCCGGCGAACTGTGAGAGCGAGACCGGCCGGAACTTGTGGTCGACCAGCTGGAAATCGGGCACCCGTCCGCCCGGCGCGACGACCGGCGCCCGGCGTCCGGTCGTCAGCTCGTCGATCAGTGCCAGCCGCCGGGCTGCCAGCGGATCCTGCTCGAGGTTCTGCACACGCCTGACCCGGATGCCCTCAGCCCACGATTCGCCCGGCGTCACGACCAGCGTGAACTCGACGGCCGCCCCACGCTCGAGCCGTTCGAGGAGTGCCCGCTCACGGACGCGGAACGGCATGGTCATCGCCGCCATGTAACCGGGGATGGCGTCGATAGACGCCACGAACACCCCGCTGTCGGGTCTGGCGTCGAGCACGATGCCGGTGACCGGGTAACGTTCGTCGGCCGCGGCCGTGGCCGCGCTCCACGCCAGCATCAGAGTGACCGCAACGATCACCGCTGTCCGTCGTCTCATCGCCGCCCTCCGCTGAGCACCGTCGGCCGCGGTTCGACGACCTCGAACCGCTCGGCGCCTTCCTCGATCACGATTTTCCGGTTGCCCGCCACGCCCTGAAACCGTTGCCGGATCCCGCTCGCCGGCCACCAGACATCGATGGCCGCCGCCTCCTTTGCGGTGCCGAGGCCGACGTGCACGACCAGCGGGGATACGCCGAACGACCCGCCGGTGCTGACCGTGCGATGGATCGTCCGCCGGCCGCCAGCGGGGTCCTCGACCGTCACGGCAACCCGCGCGCCGACGGCCGAGCGATTGCTGGTCCGGCCGACGAGCCGGATCGCCAGCCAGCCGTTGCCGTGTCCCGGATTCTCGAAGAGTCGCAGGGCGTGGCGATCGCCCGGCGTGATGCCGCCCACCTCGAACACGATCTCCTGATCGCCATCGTCGTCAAGGTCGGCGAACGCCACGCCGTGACCGCGGTGCAGCTCGCCGGTGCCCGACGCCGCGGTCACGTCGACGAACTCGCGTCCGCCGCGATTGCGCAGCAGGACGCTGCCGGCAAGCGAGGCGTACGACGGATTGCCCGTACCCAGGTAGATGTCGAGCCAGCCGTCGTTGTCGATGTCGCCGTAATTGGCCCCCATCGGCATCAGGACGCGATCGAGGCCCGCGGCGACCGTCGCGTCGGCAAACGTGCCGTCACCCAGGTTCCGGTACAGCTTCATCGTCGTGCCGATCCGCGGCAGGCCGATGAGCCGGCGCGCCAGGTCGTCGAGCGACGCCACGTAGCTCGCGACGAACAGGTCCTGCCAGCCGTCGTTGTCGTAGTCGAAGAACCAGGTGGCGAAACTGGTCCGCGTACCGCGCACGCGCGCCGCACCGGTCACATCGGTGAACGTGCCGTCGCCGTTGTTGCGGTACAGGAAGTTCGTCTCGCCATAGTTCGAGACGTACAGGTCGGCGAAGCCGTCGTTGTCGTAGTCGCCGGCCGCCACGCCCTTCGTGTAGGACGTGCGGGCCACGCCGGCGCGGACCGACACATCCTCGAACGTGCCGTCGCCCCGGTTGCGGAACAGCTGCGACGGCGACCGCTCGTTGCCGATGAACAGATCGAGCCAGCCGTCGTTGTCGATGTCGACGAAGACGGCCGTCTGCGAGGCTGTCGGCGGGTCGGCGAGTCCGGCCGCCTCGGTCACGTCGGTGAAGGTCCCGTCGCAGTTGTTCCGCAGCAGCGACCGGCGCTGCGGCAGTTCCTCCCAGCCGCCCCGCAGCACGAGGATGTCGCCGCATCCGTTGTTGTCGTAGTCGCCCAGGACGAGGTTCAGCCCGCCCATCTGCTCTTCGAGCCCCGAGCCGGCGGTCCGGTCGGTGAACGTCCCATCGCCGTTGCCCGTGAACAGCCGCATCGCCCCGCAGCTCTCGGCCATCGACGTCACGACGTCGTACGTCCCGCGGCCGAACAGGTCCTCGACGATGAGCCCGCCGGCCGAGCCGACGCTCACGAGCCCGGCCTCGCGGGCTACGTCGCGGAACCGCCCGACGTCCTCGGCCGACGCGAGGCCTTCCGGCGGGAGCCGGAACGCGTCGGGCACGCGGTCGGGGAACGTGCCGGCCGCCATGTGCGCCACGTTCAGCAGCCATCGCACTTCGTAGTCGTCGGGCCGCGCCTCGAGGTAGCGCAGGAAGTAGTCGATGGCGCGCTCGACGTCGGTCGTGTCGGGATAGCGATGCGCCGCCAGATCGAGCAGGCACAGGTCGCCTGGCTCGGTGTGGACGTGGTTGTCGAGGCCGGCCTTGTGCAGGTGCGCGACCCCGAGCGCCTCCCAGGTGGACGGCACCGCCTCGGGGATCTCCGTGCCGGCAATCCGGAGCGCCGATTCGAGCCGCGCGATCGACTCACTCATGCGCCCTTCGTAGGCGTCGAGCTGCGCGAGGCCGACGTGCAGCTGCATGATGTCGAGCGGCGTCCGCGACGCCAGGCCGCCGCTGGCCAAAAACTCGTCGACGACACGACGGGTGGTGGCCAGCGCGTGCGTCCGCTCGTCGCACGCCGCATGCGAGCTCTGCTGCCAGCCGCGGCTGCGCGCGTGCGCCTCGAGACTCGCCCGCGCCTCACTGAAGCCGCCGAAGTCGTAGACGAACTTCACGGCGCCGGCCGCCGCCAGACCCGGCGCGACCTCATCGGCCACGGGCGTGTCGGCATCGGGCGGCTCGACACGAAACAGCGCGTAGCCGGTGGGAATCCGGACCACGTGGCTGACCTGACCGGGACGCAGGCCGGCGATGGCCGCCTGCACTTCGGGTCGGAGCTGCTCGCGCGGCACGCGACCGAGCCATCCGCCTTCGGCGGCCGTCGCGTCGGTCGACTCGCGCACGGCCAGCAGCGCGAAGCTTTCTCCCTGTTCGACCTGCGCGCGGATTCGATCGGCCGCGTCAGGCGTGGCCACGACAATGAGCCTGAGGATCGGGTCGTCGTCCTGTCCGAACAGTGTGGAGTGCGACGGGAGGACGACGAGGAGAACGGCCGCAAGGGCCGCGACGAAACGACCGACCGATCCCATAGGGTGACGTGCGACAGGAGTCTAGTCGGTCGACGGCCGGCTGTCGATCACCCGAACCGATTAGTCGGATTTGAGGATTGCTTCGATCTCGGCCTGCACCTCGCCCGACAGCTCCACCGTGCCCGCGCGCGCCGTTTCGTGAATCTGCTCGGGCCGGCGGGCACCGGCGATGGCGCTCGTGACTTCGGGCAGCCGGAGTACCCAGGCGAGTGCCAGCTGCGCGACGGTCAGCCCTTCGCGCGCCGCTACGGCTTTCAGCTGCTCGACGATCCGGAGGTTGCGCGACAGGCCGGGTTCGGTGAAGTAGGGACTGCGGCTGCGCCAGTCGTCGGCCGGGAGCGCCAGCGCACGCTCGCGGGTGAAGGCGCCGGTCAGCAGGCCGGCCTGCATCGGACTGTAGGCGAGGATGCCCACCCCGTGCGCATCGCACCAGGGCACCAGCTCGTCCTCGATGCTCCGGTTGAGCATGCTGTAGGGCGGCTGCAGCGACGCGACCGGGTGGATGCGATGCACACGCTCGAGCTGGGCCACGTTGAAGTTGCAGACGCCGCCGTAGCGGACCTTGCCGGCCTGGATCAGCTCGCCGATGGCGGCCCAGCCTTCTTCGATTTCTTCCTCGGGCTCCGGCCAGTGGATCTGATAGAGGTCGATGACGTCGATCCGCAGCCGGCGCAGGCTGTTCTCGGCTTCGGCAACGACGCTGTCGCGCCGCAGCCGCTTGCCGATCTCGCGGCTGCCCTCCTCCCACACGCGGCCGCACTTGGTCGCCACGATCACCTCGTGGCGCCGCCCCTGGATCGCCCGGCCGACGATTTCCTCCGCGCGGCCATGTCCATAGATGGCCGCGGTATCGATCCAGTTGATGCCGGCATCGATGGCCGCGCGGATCGTGCGGATCGAATCGTTGTCGTCCTGTTCGCCCCAGGCGAACTTCCAGCCGCCGCCACCCATCGCCCAGGTGCCGAGGCCGATCGTGGTCAGCTCGAGGCTGCTCTGTCCGAGACGTCGAGTCGGTAAATGCGGCATGTCCGTCAGGCGTATCAGAGACCGACCGACGCGGCCGGCGTCTGCTCTAGAGACTATCAGGGAGCACCCGGTTCGCGGGTCGCTTACGCGCGACGTAATGCCATACGACGTGCGAAAGCCCGGCACACCCGCTCCCGGCCGTTGACAGGCGCGGGGACCGACTCATAATCGGGAATGACCCTTGCGTCTGCAACGCCCGGCGCGTTCGCAGGCGTAAACCTCCCCCGGACGTCGGCGCGTCGTGTGCCGGCGTCCAGCTCCGGCGGCACGAGCCGCCGGTTCCGGCCGCGCGGCGTCCCCGGCGCGCGTCAGATGCCCAGCTGGAGACGCAGCATGCGCCCGTTCGCCCGATTCATCTACGCGTTCGTCCTGCCGGCTGCCGCAATCGCTGCCGTTGCCGGCCACGGGCCGCTCGAGGCCCAGAACGACGCCGGGGCCGGTGGACGCGTGCGGCTGGTCCCCGACGAGCTTGCCGATTCGTCGTGGCTCGATCGTGCCCGCATCCGGCAGGCCACGGCGGCCGAAGGCGCTCAGACGTTCCTCGACTTCCAGTTCGACGAGCGCCGCGAGGCGACCGGCATCACGTTCCGGCACCGTTTCGTCGAAGACGCCGGGCGCGGCTACAAGGCCGTGCACTACGACCACGGCACCGGCCTGTCGATGGCCGATGTCGACGGCGACGGCCTGCTCGACCTCTATTTCGTGAACCAGGCGGGCCCGAGCGAGCTCTGGCGCAACCGGGGCGACGGCACCTTCGAGAACATCACGGCGCGGGCCGGCGTCGGGCTCGACGGCCGGGTCGGCGTCGCGGCGGCATTCGGCGACATCGACAACGACGGCGACGTCGATCTGTTCGTCACCACCGTCCGCGGCGGTAACGTCCTGTTCGAGAACGACGGGACGGGCCGCTTCCGCGACATCACCGAGCAGGCCGGCCTCGCCTACTCCGGCCACTCGTCGGGCGCCGTCTTCTTCGACTACGACCGCGACGGCCGGCTCGATCTGTTCGTCGCCAACATCGGACGCTACACGACGGACCTGAAGGCGGGCGCCTATCCGTACTATCTCGGCCTGATCGACGCCTTCTCGGGCCACCTCATGCCTGAGCGCAACGAAGCGAGCCGCCTCTACCGCAACGAGGGTGGCAACCGCTTCACCGACGTGACGGAGGCGGTCGGCCTCGTCGACTTCTCGTGGTCGGGCGACGCGACGCCGATCGACATCAACGGGGACGGCTGGCTCGATCTGTACCTGCTCAACATGCAGGGCGACGATCAGTACTACGAGAACCAGGGCGGACGGCGCTTCGTCCGTCGGAGCCGCGAGGTGTTCCCGCGGACGCCGTGGGGCTCGATGGGCGTCAAGGTCTTCGACGTCAACAACGACGGCCACCTCGACCTGCTCATCACCGACATGCACTCCGACATGAGCGAGCACGTCGGCCCTGAGCGCGAGCACATGAAGTCGCACATCCAGTGGCCGGAGTCGTTCCGCGGCGATGGCAGCACGAGCATCTGGGGCAACGCGCTCTTCCTGAACGAGGGCAACGGCCGGTTCCGCGAGGTATCCGATTCCTACAACGCGGAGAACTACTGGCCGTGGGGACCCAGCGTCGGCGACCTGAACGCCGACGGCTTCGACGACGTGTTCATCACCGCGTCGATGAACTACCCGTTCCGGTACGCGACGAACTCGGTCAAGCTCAACGAGGGCGGCGCACGATTCGTCGACGCGGCCTTCCTGCTGGGCGTCGAGCCGCGCCCGGGCGGCATCACGACGCCGTGGTTCGAGCTCGACGCCTCGGGCGCCGACCGCAACCATCCCGACGCGCAGGGGCTCACCGGCCGGGTCACCATCGTCGGCGCCCGCGGCAGCCGGTCGTCGGTGCTCCTCGATCTCGACGGCGACGGCGACCTCGACATCGTCACCAGCGAGTTCGGCACCGAGCCGATGGTGCTCGTGAGCAACCTGGCCGATCAGCGCGACATCCGCTGGGTGCAGGTGCGCCTCGAGGGCTCCGTCTCGAACCGCAGCGCGCTCGGCAGCCGCATCACCGTCGAGGCGGGCGGCGCGCGCTACACGAAGGTCCTCGACGGGCTGACCGGCTACCTCTCGCACAGCGTGGCGCCGCTGTACTTCGGCCTCGGCCGCGCCGAACGTATCGACCGCATCGAGGTCGTCTGGCCGTCGGGCCGGACGCAGACGATCACGTCCGGTCTCGGCGTGAACCGGACGATCGAAATCGTCGAGGAACGGGCAGGCGGCTAGACAGGCCGGTAGCCGACGTTCGCGTACTCGGGCGCACGCGGGACGAACCGGTCGTCGAACCGCGGATCGGGCGGATCGAACGTGTTGCGGCTCCGATCGATCGTGCCCCGGCGGTCGTTGATGGCGCCGTGGATGAAGTTGCCGACGACACCCGAGGCGTCGGTGATGTCGAACTCGTAACGTTCGCCCGGCGAGATGCCCCCCTGGGCCGTGTTGCGCCAGAAGATGCAGTCGGCGTACTCGCTGCCGTCGCCGATGTCGTCGACGCCGTTCCAGTTGTCGGTGAACGTGCAGCGGCGGACGACGACGCGCGACCCCTGGAAGACCGTGAGCGCGCCCGATCCGTGCTCCGGGTGAATCTCGCCGCCCGTCAGCATGCCGACGTAGTCGACGCCCAGGTTCGACACGTTCCCGACGAACAGACAGTTCTCCACCACGGCCGCGCTGCCGTGCAGCACGTCGAGCGCCGATCCGGTCACCTGTGTGCGATTGCCGCGGAAGATGCAGTCGCGAAACACCGCTGCCTGCGTGTTCTGTCCCAGATGCTCGACCGAGACACCGCCGGCGCAGGGGCTGGCGTAGTTGTCAACGATCTCGACGCGCTCGATCGTGGGGTACGACCGCGCGTAGATCTTGATGCCGCCCCCGTCGGCGAAAAAGTACAGCGTCTTCCGTACCTCGTCGGACTCGATGGGCGAACGCTGGCCGCTGCCCATCGCGAAGCCGTTGGCACCGGTGATGCGGAAGCCGCGCAGGACCGTGCGCGGTGAGATGCCGTCGCCGAAATACACGACGTGGTTGACGATGGCCGGAAAGCTCGGCGCGCGTCGATCGGCCACGTCCGGGTTGGCCGCGGTGAGCGTAACGTCGCCCGCGGCCTCGAGCGTGATGCCGTCGTGCCGACGGTTGAACCAGACGAGCGCCTGCCCGCGTGCCGTCGGCCGGTAGGTCCCCGCGTGCACGAGCACCCGCTTGTGCCCGGGCTCGGCCGCCGCCGCCTCGAGCGCCTCCTGAATCGATGCGCCGGGATGCACGTGCCACGTGCCCGTGGCGCGGTCGAGCTCAATGCCCTTCCCGCCCTGCGGTGGCCGCCCGGGCAACACAGCCGGGGCGAGCGGAGCAGCCGCCACGGCCCTCAGGAACTGGCGCCGGTCGGGACGGAATCGGTGGTGCTTCATGACGGACGGGCGCGACGCCAGGCCATGCGGAGCAGCGGCGACGTCCAGATCAGGATCGTCGCCGCACCGAGGACGGCCGAGACGGGGCGCTCAAAGAATGCCAGCGGATTGCCGCCGGCCTTGATCATCGACGTGACGAAGTTCTGCTCCAGCATGGCGCCGAGCACGAGCCCCAGGATCGTCGGCGCGATGGGAAAGCCGTTGCGCTCCATCAGCCAGCCGATGACGCCGAAGGCCAGCATGACGCCGACGTCGAACATCGCATTGTTGATCGCGAACGAGCCGACCATGCAGAACACCAGGATGATCGGCATGAGCAGCGCGCGCGGCACGCGCAATACGTTCCTCGCCGCCTTGATGAGCAGCCAGCCGAGCGGCAGCAGGAGCAGGTTGGCCAGCAGGAACACCAGGAACACGGCGTAGATGCTGCCGGGATTCTCGATGAAGATCGTTGGCCCGGGGTTGAGGCCCTTCAGGTAGAGCACGCCGATCACGATCGCGGTGATCGAGTCGCCGGGAATCCCGAAGACCAGCGCGGGAATCCACGCGCCGGCCAGCGCCGAGTTGTTGGCCGCACCGGCCTCGACGATCCCCTCGACGTGGCCGGTCCCGAACTTCCCGGGCGTCCGTGAAAAGCGCTTCGCAATGCCGTAGGCGATCCACGCGGCAATGTCGGCGCCGGCCCCGGGCAGCGCGCCAATCAGCGTGCCCAGGACGCCGCCGCGCGCCGCCTGCACCGGGTACTGCCGGGCGAGCCGCCACTGGCCGCGGAAGATCGGCCCGATCTTCTGCTGCACGGCCGTCTCGAGGGGCCGGTCGACCGTCGTTGCGAACCGCAGGACCTCGGAGACGGCGAACATCCCGATCATCACCGGGATGAGCTGGACGCCGCTCATCAGTTCGGGCACCCCGAACGTGAAGCGCGGGTAGGCGGCGGGATTCTCGAAGCCGACCGACGCGATGAGCAGCCCGAGCATCAGCGACACGAGCCCCTTGAGCGGGTTGCCCGGCGCGACGAACACCGCGCACGTCAGCCCCAGCATCACGAGCCAGAAGTATTCGAACGAGCTGAACAGCAGCGCCGCTTCGGCCAGCGCCGGCGCCGCCACCATCAGCACGATCGTGCCGAACGCGCCGCCAATCGCCGAAAAGACGACGCTGGTCCCCAGCGCCACTTCGGCTTCTCCCCTTCGCGTCAGTTCGAAGGCCTCGTCGCAGTAGGCCGCCGAGGCCGGTGTGCCCGGCATCCGCAGCAGCGCCCCGGGCACGTCGCCGGCAAAGATCGCCGTCGCGGTCACCGTCACCATCGCCGCGACGGCGGGCAGCGGTGCCATGAAGAACGTGACCGGCACGAGCAGCGCAACCGCCATGGTTGCGGTCAGGCCCGGGATGGCGCCGACAAACAGGCCGAACAGGGCCGCCATCACGATCACCGCGATCAGGGCGGGATCGGCGAGCAGCGTGAGGGCCTCGACCAGGTGCCCTACCACGCGACCCCCTGGAGAATGCCCCACGGCAGCGGCACCCGCAGCAGGGTGGAGAACGCGTAGTGCGTCACCAGCGTGACGACGACCGCGATGGGAAGCGCGGCCGTGATCCGGCCGCCCATCGCGCGCGCGAGGACGATGACGAACAGGATAGTCGTGGGGATGAAGCCAACCGGCGTAACCAGGGCGATCCAGGCGACGAGCGCGACGACGACCACGGCGACGCTGCGGCGCGCATCCCGACGGCCGACCCAGTCGTCGAGAGCCCACCACCCGGCTTCACGCTTCCGTCGTGCACCGACGAACAGCCCGACGCCGAAGACGACCAGCAGCGCGCCGGTGATCGACGGAAACAGTCCAGGCCCGATCTCCTGCCCCGGCGTCGCGGGAAACGCGCGTGCGGCCAGCACGACGACAATCCCGAACGCGGCGGCCAGCAGGCCCGACAGCTTATCGCTGACCTGCATGCTCTCTGCTTCCGGACGGCTGCCTCACCGGGCGAGCCCGACCTTCTGCATGGCGGCGCCCATCTGGGCGTCGGCCTCGGCCATGAACGCCGCGAAGTCGGCAGGCCCCATCCAGCGCATGCCGAACCCCCGGCTCGTCATGAACTCGCGGTACTCGTCGCTCGCGTAGGCCGCTTCAAGCGCCGACTCGAGCCGCGTCCTGACGTCGTCGGGCAGGTTCGGCGGTGCAGCGATCCCGCGCCAGACGCCCATCTCCCACTCGGTGCCGATCGCCTCCCGGCCCGTCGGCACGTCGGGATAGAGCGCCGACCGCTCGCGGTCGAGCACGGCAAGGCTCCTGACCCGGCCGGCATCGATGAGCGAGCGCGCCTCCGGATGTGACGCCGTCACGAGTTCGACGCCGCCGGCCACCAGGTCGAGCAGACCGGCCGCGCTGCTCACGCTCGGCACCCACGGCACCGACGAGGGGTCGATCCCCTGTTCGTCGAGCAGGCCGTACAGCGACACGTGCCAGATACCGCCATGTGCGGTTCCCGACGCCTTCAGCGTGCCGGGCGGCGACGAGCGGATGGCGTCCATCAACTCACCGAGGGTCCGGTACGGCGCGTCGGCGCGCACCTGCACGCCGGTCGCGTCGAAGTTGATCAGGCCAAGCGGCGTAAACGACGCCGGGGTGAGATCGGTCAGCCCCTGGTGGTGCATCATCGCGATCTCGACGGTGATCATCCCGATGGTGTAGCCGTCGGGCGCTGCCGTGGCGATCGCCTGATGTCCGACGACGCCGCTGCCGCCGGTGCGGTTGACGACGTTGACCGGCTGGCCGAGCTCGCGTTCGAGGGCGGTGGCAATGGCCCGCGCGACGGCATCGGTGCCGCCGCCGGCGCCCCACGGCACGATCAGCGTGATCGGGCGCGACGGGTACGGCGCGTTGCCGCCGCAGGCGGCAGACCAGAAGGCGGCCGCCAGGCAGCAGACCAGCATGGCGGCGCGGATCGTCAGTGTCATTCGGCGTCCTCTCGAAGCAGGCGGTCGGCGGGCCCGGCGCGGGGCCTCATCTGTGTCCGGAGCGCTCTATTCTGATCGGTTTGGGGGTCGAGGTGAAGTCCCCTGCCGGTCAACCGGCCGCCCCAATGTGTCTTGCCACCGTTGACCGGCAGCCGCTACGCTGCGCCTCATCATGCAACGGCGACACTTCCTCAAGATGGCTGGTTCGGCGCTGGCGCTCTCGGCCGCGCCGTCCTACGCGTGGCAGATCGTGGCCGACAAGCCGAAGCGCGTCGCGCTCATCGGCGCCGGCTGGTACGGCAAGACCGATCTGCTCCGCCTGATTCAGGTAGCCCCCGTCGAGGTTGTCTCGCTCTGCGACGTCGACAGCGCCATGCTCGAAGAGGCGGCCGACATCGTCGCGGCGCGGCAGGCCTCGAAGCGGCGGCCGCGACTCTATCGCGACTACCGCGAGCTGCTGGCCGAGCGCGACGTCGACATCGTCCTGGTGGACACGCCCGATCACTGGCACGCGCTGCCGATGATCGACGCGGTCAGGGCGGGCGCCGACGTCTGGGTGCAGAAGCCGATCAGCGTCGACGTGGTCGAGGGCCAGGCCATGCTGGCCGCCGCGCGGAAGTACGACCGCGTGGTGCAGGTCGGCATGCAGCGCCGCAGCACGCCCCACCTGATCAACGCGCGCGATCGCATCATCCGCGAGGGCCGGCTCGGCAACATCGGTCTGGTCGAAATCTACTGCTACTACGAGATGCGGGCGCGGCAGAATCCGCCCGACACCGATCCGCCGGCCAATCTCGACTACGAGATGTGGACCGGACCGGCGCCGATGCGGCCGTACAACGCGCTCGTCCATCCGCGCGGCTGGCGCGCCTTCATGGAGTACGGCAACGGCATCGTCGGCGACATGTGCGTGCACATGCTCGACATGGTGCGCTGGATGCTCGACCTCGGCGCCCCGGACCGCGTCACGTCGACGGGGGGCATCTACGTCGAGAAGAATTCCAAGGCGAACATCAGCGACACGCAGGTCGCCACGTTCGACTTCGGCTCGCTGCCGGTTGTGTGGACGCACCGGACGTGGGGGACGCCGCCCGATCCGCAGTATCCATGGGGCGCCACGTTCTACGGCGATCGCGGGACGCTCCGGGCAAGCGTCATGCGCTGGGACTTCGAGCCCAAGGGGCGCAACGCCGGCCCGGCGATGAGCGAAGAGGTGACCTACGAGTTCGACCAGTATCCCGAGGACCGGACCGAGAAGGACCTCGAGACGCACGTCGCGCCGGCGATCCGGCGGCAGATGCAGAACTTCCTCGAGTGCATCGAGACGCGCCAGCGCCCGGTGGCCGACATCGAGGAGGGCTACATCTCGGCCACGGCGTGCATTCTGGCGAACCTGTCGATGGAGCTCGGGCGCTCGCTCACCTGGGATCACGCTGCCGGCCGCGTGGTCGGCGACGAGGAGGCGAACGAGCGGCTGCGGCGCCCGTACCGGGCGCCGTGGCAGCATCCGGAGCCCGACACGGTCTGACGCGGCCCGCGTCCCTTCCGGCGGATCGGGGCGGACGACGCTAGTCCGGCTCCGGTTCGCCGGCCACCACGAGCGCGAACCCTTCCCGCTCGAGGGTCGCCCGGGCCCGATCGTGGTCGACCCGGGCCACGTAGAAAAACGCGCCCATCCGCTGCACGGGAAAGAGGAAGCCGGTGCTGATCACGTCGGTCTCGACCGCGTAGTCGATGCCGGCGTCGGTCAGCAGCAGCTCGACGCGCCGCGCGTGTCGCAGCTTGCGTGCCACGTAGACCAGCTGCGGGTCGACGTCTTCGAATTCCTCGGCATTTCTGCGCGCCATCACACACTCCTGCCCGGGCGGCCCGGCATACCCGGGCCGCCGGCTCTTACAGAACTCTCACATCCGGCCGCGCCCCGGATTGTTATCGTGAACAGCTGACGGAGGCCCGCCGCCCACGGCATGGAGCAGCGGCCGGTGGCGCCCCGGGAATGGACACGCATTTCTCATGAGCACGACGACGACGACGCCAGTCAAGAAGGTCCGGCAGTCGGGCGGCACGGCCACCCTGGCGGGCGCGCCGGCCAACCGCTACGACACCGTGGCCTGGGTGACCTGCTTCTTCATGCTGATCTTCCACATCGGCGCGGTGATGGCGCTGCTCGACTTCACCTGGTCGGGCCTGGTCGTCCTGCTGGTGACCTACTACGTCTCGCTGGTCTTCGGCATCGGCATGGCGTACCACCGGCTGCTCACGCACCGGTCGTTCAAGACGTCGAAGTGGTTCGAGTACTTCCTGACGATCTGCGCCACGCTCGCGCTCGAGGGCGGTCCGCTCTTCTGGGTGGCGACGCACCGGCGGCATCACCAGTACTCGGACGCCGACCTCGATCCGCACACGCCCCGCCACGGCGGCTTCTGGGCGCACATGGGCTGGATCATGTTCGGCCACAGTGAGCACAACGAGGTGAACGTCACGGCGAAGTACGCACCCGACCTCGGGCGCGACCCGTTCATGGTGTGGATCAGCCGCTATCACTGGGTGCCGCTCACCGTGCTCGGCCTGATTCTCTGGGCCGTCGGCGGCTGGAACTGGGTGCTCTGGGGCATCTTCCTGCGCACCACGATCGGCCTGCATGCCACGTGGCTCGTCAACTCGGCCACGCACATGTGGGGGTCGCGCCGGTTCGAAACGCGCGACGACTCGCGCAACAACTGGTGGGTGGCGCTGCTGACCTTCGGCGAAGGCTGGCACAACAACCACCACGCGCACCCGACGTCGGCCGCCCACGGCCTCGCCTGGTACGAGATCGACGTCACCTACCTGCACATCAAGCTGTTCGAGAAGCTCGGCCTCATCTGGAACGTCCGCAAGGCGAAGCTGCCCGAGCACGTCGAACAGGCGGCCTGACGGCCCGCCGCCGCGGAAGCCGGCCGGCCCGGGCCGGCTGGCTTCCCGTCTCCGTCTTGTCTACGATCTCCCTTCATGTCGGTCGGCCCCGGGCGTCAGGGCGCCATCGCGTTCTTCGTCACGTTCGGGGTGTGCCTGGTGGCGCTGGCCGCAGCGCTGAACGTCGGCTGGATCGTCCTCACCTGGGAACAGATCGCGCCGCTGCTCGTCGGGGTCTTCGTCTTCGCGGCCATCATCACCGGCCTCATCCTCAACACCACGTTTCTCGTGCGTGAAGTCCGCCGCAACGAGCAGCACGACGCCTTCGTCAACGCCGTCACGCACGAGCTGAAGACACCGGTCACGTCGATCCGCCTGCATCTCGAGACGCTCCGCCAGCGCAGCGCGTCGCTCGACGAGTCGAAGCGCCAGGAGTTCTACGGCGTCATGCTCGACGACACCGATCGGCTGCTGCGGACCATCGAGCAGGTGCTGCGCACCGGGCAGGCGGGCCGGACGCCATTGCACCGTACCCGCTTCGACCTGCGCGAGCTCGTGGCCGAGCAGGTGGCCCTCGCCGTCGCCCAGCGGCACCTGTCGAGCGACGCCGTCCGCCTCGTACCATCCGACGCCCCCGACCCGATTGAAGTCTTCGGCGATCGCATCGAAATCGCCAGCGCCGTCATGAACCTGATCGACAACGGCATCAAGTACTCGGGCGAGCGCGTCGACGTCGAGGTGGCGGTGGTGCGGCATGGACGCCGCGCGGTCGTCCGCGTCACCGATCAGGGCCCGGGCCTGCCGCCCGACGAGCTCCGCCGCGTCTTCAGGCGCTTCTACCGTGTGCCCGGGCCGGTGACCCAGCGCGTCAAGGGCACGGGGCTGGGCCTGTTCATCGTGCAGACCGCCGCGCGACGCCACGGCGGGCGGGCGTGGGCCACGAGCCAGGGCCCGGGCCGCGGCGCCACGTTCCACTTCGAGCTGCCGCTGGCACGACCCGGGGTAGTCTGATCGACAGCCGCATCATGGCTTCGCTGCTCGTTGTCGAAGACGAACCGCACATCGCGTCGGGACTGCGGTTCAACCTCGAGGCGGAAGGACACGACGTCGAAGTCGTCGAAACCGGCGAAGCGGCGCTCGACGTCGTCGAAGCCCGCGGATCGTCGCTCGACGCCATCGTCCTCGACGTCATGCTGCCGGGCATCGACGGCTTCGAGGTCGCCGCGACCCTGCGCGAGCGCGGTCACTTCGTCCCGATCCTCATGCTGACGGCGCGGGGGCGCGCCGAGGACGTCCTGCAGGGCTTTGCCGCCGGAGCCGACGACTATCTGCCGAAACCGTTCGACCTGGCGATCCTCGTCGCGCGCGTGCACGCCCTGCTGCGACGCCGCCAGTGGCACCAGGCCGGCGCACAGGCCGACACGACGCCACCGGACCGGTTCACCTTCGCCGGGCGGACCGTCGACTTCGAAGCCCAGCAGATCAGGGTGGGCAACCGCGTCCACCCGCTCACGCTGATGGAAGCCAACCTGCTGCGCTACCTGATTGAGCGGGAAGGACGGGTCGTGTCGCGGAAGAGCATCCTGGAAGACGTCTGGAACCTGCGCGAGGACACCGACACGCGCGCCATCGATCACTTCATCGCGCGACTGCGGAAGTACATCGAAGACGTGCCGTCGCAGCCGCGCCACGTGCTGACGGTCCGCAGCGTGGGCTACCGCTTCGTCGCCGAGCCGGAGGACTGACGGCCCGGCAGCGTCGGCCGTCCGGCTTCAGTGCACCACGCGGCTGCGGAGGTTCGGCCGCGCTTCAGCGTCCTCGTCCTCGTCGTCCTCGTCCTCGTCGAACCCGTCGAAGTCGCCGTCGTCGAGGTCGTCGACTTCGCCGTCGCCATCCTCGTCGTCGACATCCTCGAGGTCGTCGTCCTCGAGCTCCTCGTCGTCGAGATCGTCCAGGTCGTCGAGATCCTCGAGATCGTCGAGGTCGTCGTCTTCGTCGTCGTCCTCATCATCGCCGGCGAGGACCATCGGCGCGAGGACGACGACGCCCGTCGGCGACACGAGCACGCGCCGCCAGGCGCGGAGGTCGGTCGAGTCGAGCATCAGGAGGCTGAGAATCTCTGGGGTGATGACCATGTTAGTCCTCGCGCGGCCCTGACGTTCGGCTGGGGAGCGGCTGAAGCGGCGGGCGACTCTCCGATGGTCTCAGGAATCCCGCACGCCTGCAAGTCTGGAGGCCGGAGCACGCCGGCCGGGGTCACGCGCCGCCCGGGCCCGGGGCGCCTCGACGACTGATGCCTACGTCAGGAAGTTGCGCAGCAGCCAGGTGGGGCGCGCCGGCGCGGCGTCGAGGTCGGCGCGGGTCGCCACGCCGGTCTCGATCAGAACGGAGTCGATGCCTGCCGTCGCCGCGCCCAGCACGTCGGTCACCAGCTGGTCGCCTATCATCACGACCCGCCGCGGGTCCGGATGTCCGAGGCGCGCCAGTCCCTCGTCGAACATCGGGCGGTGCGGCTTGCCGAGCGGCGCGATCCGGATGTGCCCCTCCGGATCGCGCAGCCGGATGACCGCCTCGAACAGTGCCGCGAGGGCGCCCGCCGTGAACGAAAAGGCATCGTGATCCGACGGATAGACGATGTCGGGGTTGGGCAGCAGGAAGCGGATGGGAATGCCACGACCGAGCTGTCGCAGCACGATCGAGACGGTGCGGTTGACCGTCTCGAGGAACGGCGCGGCCGGGTCATCGTACACGGCGCTGATCACGCACACGTCGATGGCGTCCGCGTCGAAGCCCACAAGCCGGCCGCCGGCCTGCTCCACGTACTCGCGCGACTCGTCGGTACCGAGTACCAGGCAGCGGCTGCCCCGGAGCCCCTCGCGCTCGAAATACCCGGCCAGCAGCGCGCCGGACGTCACGACGCGATCGGCGGTGATCGGCAGGCCGAAGCCCTGGTACCTGGCGGCGGTCGTGTCGAGGGATCGCGAGGCGTCGTTCGAGATGATCAGCCACGGACGCCCCTCGCGCGTGAGCCGGTCGAGGAACGCCGCGGCCCCCTCGATCGCGCCGCGCGTCGTCACGAGCACACCGTAGGCATCGAGCAGGAAACAGTCGTAGCGGCCGACCAGCGCGTCGACGGTGGTGTCGGCCGGAAGCACGCGTGAAGACATCGGGATCCTTCTATAATCGGGCGGCCATGGCGGTGACCGTCTACCAGTATCCGAAATGCAGCACCTGCCGGAAGGCGCTCAAGTGGCTCGACAGCCGCGGCATCGCCTACCGCACCGTCGACATCGTCGCCGACCCGCCGTTGGCGGCCACGCTCGAGCGGCTGCTTCGCCGGTCGGGCCTGCCCGTGGCGAAGTTCTTCAACACGTCGGGCCAGAGCTACCGCGCCGGCAACTTCCGGGAACGGCTCGCCTCGATGACCGAAGCCGAGGCCTGCGCCGCGCTGGCGGCCGACGGCAAGCTCATCAAGCGGCCGCTCGTCGACGCGCCGAACGCCGTGCTGGTCGGCTTCGACGCCGACGCCTGGGCCGAAGCGCTCGAATAGCGCCGCCGCCCCTCCCCCGGCGCCCGCCATCCCGGTATCATCGGAGGGTATGCACATCACGATGGTCAAGAAGACGCTGGCCGATGGCTCCGACTGCCGCAAGTGCGCCGAAGCCACCGAACAGCTGCAGGCACGCGGGCTCTGGCACCGTATCGACGAGGTCGTCTGGGCGCATGAAGGCGATCCGTCGAGCGCCGGGATGGTGCTCGGCGCGCGGCTCGGCGTCGAGCGCGCCCCGTTCTTCATCGTGCGCGACGACGACGGCCGCGAAACGGTCTATACGAGCGTGCTGCAGCTGATCCGCGAGCGGCTCGGCGCCCGCGTCAGCGCCCACGACCACGCAATGGCCATCGACGCCGACGACATCGGCGGCATCTGAGGCCGGGCGGATCTTCCGGCCCCGTTCCGCCCTGCCCGGTCAGCGAGTGCCCGCCGGCTCACCAACGTTGCCGGCGTGCAGTCCGCACTCCTTGCGGGTTTCCTCTTCCCACCACCAGCGGCCCGCGCGCTCGTGCTGTCCGGGCAGAACCGGCCGCGTGCACGGCTCACAGCCGATCGACACGTAGCCGCGCTCGTGCAGTTCGTTGTACGGCACGTCGTTGGCCCGGATGTAGTCCCAGACCTGCCGTGACGTCCACTCGCTCAGCGGATTGAACTTCACGAGCGGCCGCTCCGGCGTGCCGAACGTGGGATCGAGCTGGACGACGGGGATTGCGGCCCGGGTACCGGGACTCTGGTCGCGCCGCTGCCCGGTGACCCACGCCGACAGCGGCTCGAGCGCCCGGATGAGCGGCTCCACCTTGCGGATGCCGCAGCACTCCTTGTGCCCGTCCTTGTAGAAGGAGAACAGCCCCTTCGTGGACACGAGCTGCTGGACCGCTTCCGGCCGCGGAAACATCACCTGGATGTCGATGCCGTACCGGTGCGCGACCCGGTCGATGAAGCGGTACGTCTCGGGATGCAGCCGGCCGGTGTCGAGCGAGAAGACCTGCATGCGGGCCCCGAGCTTCGAGACCATGTCGATCAGGACGACGTCCTCGGCGCCGCTGAACGAGATCGCCACGTCGGGCGAGTAGTGCTCGACGGCCAGCGCGAGAATGTCCTGCGGCGGCCGATGCGCATATTCCGCCGCCAGCGCGGGAAGCGAGGAGGGATCGAGAGCCATGCTCTCGACGGTAGCACATCCGCCGCGCGCCCCTGGCGGCAGGCGATCCGCCCGTCACCGGCCCGACGTATGCTCTGCCTATGGCCTGGCGGGCGTCCTCCGTGCTCTGTCTCCTCCTGCTGCTGGCCGCGTCGCACGCCTCGTCGCAGGCCCCGCAGCTGCGCGTCGTCGACGTCGCGCCCCGCGGCGTCATCGCGCAGCGTGGCGATGCGGCCGAAATCCGCATCGTCTTCTCGGAACCGATGGTGGCGCTGGGGCGCATCCCCGCCAGCCCCGACATCCCCTGGGTGCGTATCTCGCCGGCGCCCAAGGGTACGTGGCGCTGGTCGGGAACGACGATTCTGCTGTTCACGGTCGATCCGGACGCCCCGCTCCCCTGGGCCACCGAGTTCACCGTCACGATCGACGGCTCGGCCACGGCCGTCTCGGGCCGCGAGCTCGGGGAGACGCAGACGTTCCGCTTCACGACGCCCACGCCGCGGCTGCAGTCGATGCGATGGTTCCGCCGCGACGATCGCCACGACCGGCCCGTCGTTCTGCTGCTCGACTTCAACCAGCCGATGCGCGCCGAAGACGTGCTGGCGCACGCAGCGCTGCGCTACACGCCGCACGACGTCACCGTGCCCGAGCTCGCGCCTGCCGCGCGTGAGCGACTTGCCGCCGTGGATCCGGCCGGCCTGCGGGCGTTCGACCAGAAGGTGGCGGCCGCGCGACAGGCGGCCAGCCGGACCGACCGGATCGAAGCGCGTGCGACGCGCGACTGGGACCGCGAGCGATACCCGGCGTCACCAACGCTCGTCGGGCTCGAGACCGTCGAGGCGCCGCCGCCCGGCACATGGATCGAGCTGACGCTCGACGAAGGCCTCGTCGGAGCCGAGGGCAGGGTGCCCGCCGGCCAGGTGCAGCGATCGGTTGCCGAACTCGATCCCGTGTTCTTCGCCCGGGGGTTCCGCTGCCAGGACGCCTGCGACCCGTCGGCCTACAACGGGCTGGAGCTGACGGTTCCGGTGCCGGTGGGCCGGTTCGCCGCTGCTCTCTCGGTGCAGGACATCACCGATCCGGCCGGCGAGCGGCCCGTCGCACGCACGTCGATCGTGCCGGCCTCGGAACGCGATCTGACGTGGTCACCATCGGCAGAAGACGCGGGCTACGACCGCCAGCCGCCCGCGTCGCGCTACGCGTACCGCCTCGACGCGTCACTTGAAGCCGCCGACGGTCAACAGCTCGGCTACCCGTTCGTCGACATTGTCGAGACGTGGCACGAACGCGCCTTCACGAGCTTCGGTGACGGGCACGGCGTCTGGGAAGTCGACGGCGGGCTCGTGCTGCCGTTCTCGTCGCGCAACTACACCGACGTGACGCAATGGCTCGCGCGACTGCCGGTTGCCGAGCTCGTGCCCCGGATGCTCGCGCTCGAACGGAGCGACTTCCGCGACCTGCCGCCGGGCCCCGGGACACACCGGCAACTGCCGGTCACGGCCGACGCCATCCAGGCGCACGGACTCGATCTGTCCGGGGTCCTGCCCGACGGGCGCGGTCTCGTCTGGGCGGGACTGCGCCCCGGTACACCCATCCCCCGCGCGGCGCACGCGGTGCCGCCCGAACGCGCCGATCGCTCGACGATCGTGCAGGTCACCAACCTGGGCATCACCGTCAAGGACAGCCCGCAGTCGACGCTCGTCTTCGTCACGCGACTCGACACCGGTGACCCGGTCGACGGCGCGACGGTCTCGATTCTCGACACCCGCAACCAGCAGGTGTGGCGCGGCACGACCGGCCGCGACGGCGTCGCCGTGGCGCCGGCCCTGCCCTTGCGCACACCCGACCGCTGGTGGGAGCTTTCGTTCGTCGTCACGGCCGAGAAGGACGGCGATCTCGCCTACGTCGGCTCGAACTGGAACGAGGGCATCCTGCCCTGGGATTTCGGCCATCCCTTCGAGCTGTGGGAGTCGACCGATATCCTGCGCGGCTCGGTCTTTACCGACCGCGGCGTCTATCGACCGGGCGAGACCGTACACGTCAAGGCCATCGTCCGCCTCGATACGCCGCAGGGGATCCGGCTGCTGCCCGAAGGTTCGCCCATCAGCGTGCGCGTGACCGACAGCCGCGGACGCGACGTCGACCGTCGCACGGTGCAGGTGAACCGCTGGAGCAGCGCCGAGTGGACGTGGACGGTCCCGGCCGATGCGAGCCTCGGCGATCACGTCGTCCGCCTCGCACTGCCCGGCGCCGACGAGCCCGACGCCAATGCCGGCACAGCGGCCCGCGCGCCGGCCGAGGCGGCGTGGCTCAAGCAGATCAGTGGGACGTTCCTCGTAGCCGCCTATCGGCGTCCCGACTTCCGCGTGACGGCCACGCTGTCCTCACCGGCGGAAGTCTCCGGCGCCACGCTCACCGGCCGCATCGAGGCCAGCTACCTGTTTGGCGCCCCGCTCGGCGAGCGTCCGGTGCGCTGGTCGATCCGGCGCGAGCCGGTCACCGCCATCCCGCCGGCGATCCTCGACCGCTTCAGTGACGATCAGTGGGCGTTCGGCTATTACGCCTCCTCGCGCATCGGCGCCGAGCGCGTCGCGGGTGCCGACGCGATGCTCGACCCGTCGGGCACCATCACCGTCCAGGTGTCGACGCCGCGCGACGTCGACGGCGCGTGGCGCTACACGCTGGAGGGCGACGTCGAGGACGTTTCGCGCCAGCACATCGCCGACCGCACCGCAGTGACGGTCCATCCGGCCCCCTGGTATGTCGGACTGCGGCGGCCGGCCTACTTCACGGACGTGGCGACGGGCGCCGACACGGAGATCGTCGCCGTCGGGCTCGACGGAACGATCGCCCCTGGCGTGCCCGTCACCGTCGAGCTGACCCGCATCCAGTGGAACTCGGTGCGCCGGGCCGAAGGCGGCGGGTTCTACACGTGGGAGACCGAAGAAGTCCGCACGCCGGCCGGACGGTGGACGATCACGACCGCCGACACCCCGGTACCGCTCCACGTCCCCGTGGGCGAAGGCGGGTCGTACATCCTTTCGGCCGTCGCCACCGACGCCGAGGGACGCCGGACGCGCACCGAGACACACTTCTACGCGCTCGGCCGCGGCTACACGGCGTGGCAGCGTTTCGATCACAACCGCATCACGCTCGAGCCGGAACGGCAGACCTGGCGGCCGGGCGAGACGGCGCGCGTGATGATCCAGTCGCCATGGGAAACTGCCACCGCGCTGCTGACGATCGAACGCGAGGGCGTCCGCCGGTACGAGCGCTTCACGCTGACGTCGACGCAGCACACGGTCGAGATTCCGCTCACGGTCGACGACATCCCCAACGTGTTCGTCTCGGTCCTGCTCATCCGCGGGCGCACGTCGGACGATCCCGGCGCCGACGGGAGCGACCCCGGACGTCCAGCTTTCCGTCTCGGGTACACCGAGCTCATCGTCGACGATGCGACCCGCGCGCTCGATGTCGATGTCGAAGCCGATCGCGAGGAGTACCGACCGAACAATACCGCGCGCGTGCGCCTGTCGGTCCGCGATGCCGAAGGGCGTCCCGCGCGCGCCGAGGTCACGCTGTGGGCCGTCGACGAGGGTGTGCTCTCGCTCACCGGCTACGTGCCTCCCGACATCCGCAGCGCGGTCTACCAGCGCAAGGCCCTGCAGGTGATGACCGGCGACAGTCGCCAGCGCATCGTCAGCCGGCGCGTGCTGACACCGAAGGGCGCCGACGAAGGCGGTGGCGGCGGGTTCGAACAGGGTCTCGACGGCGAGCGGCGCGACTTCCGGCCCCTCGCCTTCTGGCTGGGATCGATCGAGACCGATGCGACGGGCACGGCTGAACGGGAGGTGACATTGCCCGACGCACTCACGACCTACCGCATCCTGGCCGTTGCGGCCGACACGGCGTCGCGCTTCGGCTCGGCCGCCGCCGACATCCGCGTCGCGACCCCTGTCGCGGTGCTCACTGCGCTGCCGCGCTTCCTCACCGTCGGCGATCGGGGTGAGCTCGGTGCGACCGTCACGAGCACGCTCACACGCAGCCGCCGGGCCACGGTCCGCATTCGAAGCCTGGACCCGACGCTCCTGGCCGTCGATGAATCGACGGCGATCGATCTCGCGCCGGGCCGCACGGCTGCCGTGCGCGTCCCGGCAACGGCGCAGGCGGCAGGCACGGCGCGCGTCCGGATCGAAGTGCGCGCCGGCAGCGAGCGCGATGCGCTCGAGATGACGCTGCCGATCGTCGAACGGACGGCCGTGGCGACCGTGGCTGCAGCGGGAGAGGTTGTCGACACGGCCAGCGAACGTCTGGTGCTGCCGGTCGGCGTCCGGCCGGATCGAGGCGGACTGACGGTCGAACTGTCGGCCTCGGCCCTCATCGGACTCCGCGAGAGCGCACGCTACCTGATCGAGTACCCGCACGGCTGCGGCGAGCAGCAGGCATCGGCGGCGCTGGCCCTCGCGCTGGCCGCGCGACTGGGCGGAGCCTTCCGGCCCGAGGGGCTCGATCCGGCCGTCGTTTCCCAGCGTGCGGCGGCGGCGCTGGCCGGCCTGTCCCGCTATCAGTGCCCGAACGGCGGGTTCGCCCTGTGGGCCGGAGCGTGCAGCACCGTGAGCGCGTACCTGAGTGCCTACGTGCTTCACGTGCTGAAAACGACTGCAGGCGCCGGCTTCGAGCCGGACGCCGCCGTCGTCACGCGCGCGCTCGACTATCTCGAAGCCGAGCTGCGCCAGTCGCAGAAACCCGCGCAGGTGCAGTGGGAGCCGGTGTGGGCGGCGACGCACGCGTTCGCGGTGAAGGTCCTTGCCGAACACGGCCGGAACCAGGACTCGAACATCACGCGCCTGCTCGGTGTCGTCGATCGGCTCCCGATCTTCGCGCTGTCCTACCTGGCCGACGCGCTCGCCGCTTCGAACCTCCGCAGCGTCCGCTACGACGACGTGATCCGACGGATCACCAACGCCGTGCGCGTCGAGGGCGCGACAGCCCGGGTCGACGATCTGGCCGACGACGCCCTCGGGTGGATCTGGCACAGCGACGAGCGCACGGCCGCCATCGTGCTCGAAGGCTTCCTGCGCCGCGGCGACAACGTGCCGTTCACCGCGGCACTCGCGCGGGGACTGCTCGACGCGCGCGAGAACGGCCGCTGGACGAACACGCAGGACAATGCCATGTCGCTGCACGCGCTGACGACCTACTACCAGCGTGTCGAACCCGATGCGCCCGGCGTTGGCGCAACCGTCGAGCTCGGCGGGCGAACGATCGGGACCGCGACGTTCACCGAACGCACCGACGGACCGGAGCGCATCGAGCTGGCGATGCCCGACCTGCTCAGGCACACGACGGCCGGTGCGGAAACCGCTCTGACCGTCGCGCGCAGCGGGACCGGCCCGCTCTACTACGTCAGCCGCCTGCGCTACGTGCCGACCGGCGTCACCGGTGCGGCAGCGAACGGCATCCGGGTCGAACGGCGATACGAACCGTTCGTCGAGGACGGCACGGCGCCACCGGCCGAGCGCTTCGCCGCTGGCGACCTGGTCCGGGTGACGATCGTGGTCGACGTCCCGCAGGAACGCCGCTACGTCGCCATCACCGATCCGCTGCCGGCCGGCCTCGAGGCCGTCGACAGCTTCTTCCGCACGACGGCCGCCGACCTCGTGCGCGACGCGGAGCGGGTGACCGACGCGGGCGGATGGTGGTTCGAACGCGGCGGATTCGATCACGTCGAGCGGCACGACGACCGCGTCCAGCTCTTCGCCACGCGGCTGGCCGCCGGGCGTCACGAGTTCTCGTACGTGACCCGGGCCACGACCGCCGGCACGTTCGCGGCGGCGCCGGCAGAAGCCGAGGCGATGTACGCACCTGAGATCAACGGCCGCACGGCGCCGGTCACGATCGTCATCGAATGAACTTCGCGCGGCGACGCATCGGGCTTGCTGCCGGCCTCGTCGTGCTGGCCGGACTGGCCTGCGTGCGGCTGGGTCCGCTGCCGGACGGTCTGCTCGACGGAGCGAGCCGCGTCTCCACACTCGTCACCGATCGGCATGGCGAGCCGCTGTACGAAATCCGCACGCCCGACGGACTTCGTGGCGACGTCATCGCCCCGACACGGATTCCGCCGCTCGTCGAACACGCCACGCTGGCCGCCGAGGACGTGCGCTTCCATCGGCATCCCGGCATCGACCTGCGCGCCATTGCCCGCGCCGCGTGGCGGAACGTGCGTGCCGGACGTATCGTCGAGGGCGGTTCGACGATCAGCCAGCAGGTGGTGAAGCTCCTGCTGGAACGTCGCTCGGGTCGTGCGGCATCGGGATGGACCGCGAAGCTGCGCGAGGCGGTACTCGCGCTTCGGCTCGAGCATCGTCTGTCGAAGCCGGAGATTCTCGCGCTCTACCTGAATCTTGCGCCGTACGGCAACCAGCTGCAGGGCATCGGCCGGGCGGCACAGGCCTATTTCGGCCGCCCCATCGACTCACTTACGCCGGCCGAAGCCGCCTTTCTGGCCGCGTTGCCGCAGCAGCCATCGCGCTTCAATCCCTGGCGCGATCCGTCGCGGGCGCTGCAGCGGCAGCAACGCGTGCTCGCCACGATGGCGGCGCGAGGATGGCTGCCCGTCGACGCGCTGGCTCAGGCGACGGCCGAGCAGCTCTCGCTCGCACGGCCGACAGCTGCATTCACGGCGCCGCACTTCGTCGAGCGCGTCCGCGACGAGATTGGCGACCGTCCCGTGCGGCACGTCAGGACGACGCTCGATGCGGCGCTGCAGCGCACGGTGCAGGGAATCATCGAGGCTCACCGCACCGAGCTCACCCGTCACCACGCGCACAACGTGGCCGTCGTCGTCCTGCACAACGCCACCGGTGAGTGGCTGGCGTGGGAAGGGTCGGGCGACTACTTCGATCAGGAGCACGGGGGTGCCATCGACGGGGCCATCACACCGCGGCAGCCCGGATCCGCGATCAAGCCGTTCACGTACGCCGTCGCGTTCGAGCGCGGCTTCCACCCCGCCTCGGTGCTCCCCGACGTCCCGGCGCAGTTTCCGACGGCGGTCGACGGCGTCACCTACAGCCCGCGCAACTATGACGGCCGTTATCGCGGGCCGATGCTCGCGCGCGCGGCACTGGCCGGATCGGAGAACGTCCCGGCCGTCGCCCTGGCGGCCCGCGTGGGTGTCCCGCCAATCGCGCGGCTGCTCCGGCGCGCCGGACTGACGACGCTCGAACGGAACGCGGCGCACTACGGTCTGGGGCTCACCCTCGGCAATGCCGAAGTGCGCCTCGACGAGCTCACGGCAGCCTACGCGATGTTCGCGCGCGGCGGCGACCATATCGCGCCGCGACGCATCCTCGATGTCGACGGCGCGGCAGTTCCGATGCCGGCTGTCGAACGCATCGTCTCGGCACGCACGGCGTTCTGGATCGCCGACGTGCTGTCGGATACCGACGCGCGGGCATTCGCGTTCGGACGCGGCGGACGGCTCGACTTCCCGTTTCCCGTCGCGGCCAAGACCGGGACGTCCCAGGCGTACGTCGACAACTGGGTGATTGGGTTCACCCCCGAGGTGACCGTGGGCGTCTGGGTGGGCAACTTCGATCGGACGCCGCTGCGCGGCTCGACGGGCATCACCGGGGCCGGGCCGATCTTCCAGGCGGTGATGCTGGCCGCCGTCGAGCGCGTGCGCGGCGCGGCCTTCGCGGGCACCGAACGGACGGTCCTGCCGCCAACGCCTGATGTCGAGCGCCGGGAAGTCTGTGCGCTGTCGGGCATGCGCGCAGGCGACGCGTGCCCGACGCGCAGCCTCGAATGGCTCCCGCGGGAACACGACGAGACCACATGTACGTGGCATCACACGAGCGACCGCGGCCTCGTGACGATCTGGCCCGACGAATACCGGGAGTGGGCGCGCCGCGAGGGGCTCGTGCGCCCCGACGCGCAGTCCGTCGCACGCCATCCGTCGGGCGATGCGGAGCGAACTCGCGCCGAGCATGCCCCCGGCAATCGGGCGAACGTTTCCGGGTCGACGCTCACCATTACCCGGCCGCTCGCCGGTTCGGTGTTCCTGATCGATCCGACGCTGCGACCGGAGTTTCAGGCCCTGACGCTCGCGGCCACAGGCGGCGAGGAGCCGCTGTCGTGGACGGTCGACGGGGTGCCCGTCGCCGGCGATCCTCCGCGCTGGCCGCTCGTCCGGGGGCGCCACGAGATCGTCGTCCGTGACGCCCGTGGACGAACTGAGTCAATACATATAGAAGTGAGATAACAGGACCGCAGCCATGCGCCGTCACGTGCGGGGTGCACCCCGCACCGGGCGGCTAGCTTCGCCGACCCGCCGCTACGACGAGGACGAGGCCTGCGACCAGGCTGATACCGCTCGCCACCGGCGTCATCGGGATCCCTTCGCGCTTTTCGGCCTGGATCTCGAGCGGACCGGCATCGAGGACCGTCTCGTCCCGTGTCCAGGAAACGCCGCCCCAGATGAAGCCGATAAGTCCGAGGACGATCAGCAGAATGCCAAGAATCTTCACGTGAGTCTCCTCCCGGCGCGGGCGCCGTCGTACAACCGGCCGGCACTCTGCCTGCTGGGGCTCCGCAGCCGTATGGCGATCACTGCAAGCTGCGGGCCGACCACAGAGCGCCCCGCACACCCGTCAGACCGGGTGCCGGAGGAGATCCGAGCGCCGCGTCGCTCAGCGCCCGGCTGCTCATTGTGAGGAGCGCAGCGGCCACCCGCCGGCCGTCACGGGCTGACGGCACGGGCCCGACAGAGGCCGGCGGGGCCGCTCAGTGTCAACGCCAGCGGAAGATTCGCAGCGCCACCGCGAAGCAGCTCACCGTCCACGCGCCGAGGATGGCCAGCTCCGTACCGACGCCCGTGAGCGGCACCCCCTGCAGCATGCTGCTGCGCAGCGCATCGATCAGGGCCGACAGGGGCAGAATCGCGATGAAGGGCTGCATCGCGTCGGGGAAGCGTTCGGCCGAGAAGAAGACGCCCGAGAGCACCCACATCGGCAGCATCACGAAGTTCATCAGACCGGACACCGCCTCGATCGTCTTCGCCCGCGACGCGATCAGCAGCCCGATCGCCGCGAACGCCAGAGAGCCGACGACGCTGATGACGACGAGGTCGACCATGCCGCCGCGCACCGGGACGCCGAACGCCAGAGCGCCGAAAACGACCGGCACGCCGACCTCGACCGGCAGCAGCAGCATCCGCCAGGCCAGAAACGATCCGAGGAAGAGGTGCCGCGGCATCGGCGTGGCAATGATCCGCTTCATCAGCTTGCGGCGGCGCGCGTCGACGATCGCGAAGCCGAGCCCCCAGATCGCGTTGCCCATGATGCCCATGCCGACGAGACCGGGAATCAGAAAGTCGATGTAGCGCGATCCCGTCTCGCGCCAGAGGTCGTCGCGAACGCTCACCGGATCGACGCGTCCGGCAGCCACCTGCAGAGCCTCGTTCACCGCCATCCTTGCGGCGCGTGCCTCGGGATTGCTCTCGTCGTAGCGGAAGACGACCTCGCCGTGTGCGTCGCGCTCAACGACGAGCAGGACGCGGCCGGCACGCAGCGCATCGAGCGCCGCGCCGGTGTCGAGCACCTCCGGCGCGAGCGCACCCTGCCCGTCCATCGCCCGGGCGAGCTCGGCCGACGTCACGGCCACGTTCACGGGCCCGGTGCTGCCGCCGCGGAAGGCCACCCCGAGGCCCGTCGCCAGCAGGATCGGGAAGATGAGCGCCCAGAAGACCGCCTCCGGCTCGCGGACGAACTCACGGAATCGCAGCAGGGTCAGCTGCACGAGCGGATGCCGGGCCAACGGGCTATTCATCGCGGAGGTGTCTCCCGGTCAGCGACACGAACACGTCCTCGAGCGTGGCCGAGTGGGTCGTGAGCGACGTCAGGCGCAGTCCCTGCCGGTCGACCTCGGCCAGCAGCGCCGGCACGCAGGTGTGCAGCTCGGTCACCTGCAGTTCGACCCGATCCGCCGCGGTCCGCACGGCCTTGACACCGGAAATCGCCTCGAGCGGCGCCAGCGCCACGGGTCGATCTGTCGCGAAGGCGACGACGTGCTCGACGCCGATCGACGCAATCAGCTCGCGCGGTGTTCCGTGCGCGATGATGCGCCCGTGGTCCATGATGGCCACCCGCTCGCACAGCTGCTGCGCCTCGTCCATGTAGTGCGTGGTCAGCAGAATGGTCCGGCCGTCGCGCTTGAACTGGTCGATGAGGTCCCAGAGCTGACGGCGCGCCTGCGGGTCGAGGCCCGTCGTCGGCTCGTCGAGAAAAAGCAGCGCCGGATCGCCCACGAGCGCGCAGGCGAGCGCGAGACGCTGCTTCTGCCCGCCCGAAAGCCCGCCGACGCGCGCGTTGCGCTTCTCCTCGAGCTGGACGAGCGCGAGCGCCTCGGCCGCCGACGGTCCCTGACGGAAGAAGCTGCGGAACAGCTCGAGCGTCTCGAGGACGGTGAGCTTCTCGGCCAGCTGGGTCTCCTGCAGCTGGATGCCGAGCCGCTGGCGCAGCTCGGCCGCGTGCGTCTCCCATCGCAGACCGAGCACTTCGACCACGCCGGAATCGGCCGGCGTAAGGCCTTCGCAGATTTCAATGGTGGTGGTCTTCCCTGCGCCGTTCGGGCCGAGCAGGCCGAAGCACTCGCCGGGCCGGACCTCGAAATCGATTCCGTTGACGGCGTGCACGTCCTGGAACGCCTTGCGCAGGCCCTGCACCCGCAAGGCGGGTGTCGACGAAGCCCGGGACATTCCCTCAGTATCGCGGCAGGCCCGACCGCCGGTCAAAGGGACGGGCGGACCGCCCGGCAGACCGACAGTAGAATGGGCCGGCGACCGGTCCGGATCGTTTCACGCATGCTGAGACTTCTCGCCGTACTCGTTGTCGTGATCGCGCCGATCACCCTGCGCGCCGACACCCCCGCGCGCTGGCGGCTCGTCGAGCTCTGGCGCTCTGGCGGCGACCCGGCGCGCCAGATCACGTTCGACGACGCGATCGACATGAAGCGTGCGGCCAACGGGCAGCTGCTGGTTCTGGTCGACGGCGCCCGTCCGCAGCTCGTGATCATCGACAACACCGGACACCCCGCCAGGGGCGTCGGCAGCGGTGCTGTCCGCTTCGACCGTCCCAACGGACTCGTCCAGTTCGCCGACGGCCGCATCGTTGTCAACGAGCCGATCGTGGGCCGGCTGACCGAGCTCACCGAGCGCGGCGACTTCGTCAGGTATGTGCCCTACGAGGCCTGGGGCTACACCGAGCGATGGCTGGGGTTCGTGCACATCGACGGCGGACTGTACGAGCCCGTCGTGCAGGACGGCCGGCTCGTCTGGCGCCGCTGGGCGGAGGACCTGTCGACCTTCGACCTGCTGCCCGCCGGCGCCTGCGATCCCGGCATGGTGCGCGCCTCGCCCGCCGCGGTCTACGAGTTCAGCTCACCACACGGCACGACCGCCATTCCCGTGCCGTTCGCGCAACCGGCCGTGTCAATTGTGCGCGCGCCCGACGGCAGCACGTGGACGGGCATCGGCCCCGACTACCGCCGGATCGTGCACACGCCCTGGCAGAGCTGCGACGACGATGCGGCGATCGAGCTTCCCGAGGATCCGGTGCCGGTCGCTCCGGAGGATCACGCGGAGGCCGTCGCGCGTGTACGCCAGGCGGCCTTCGGCATCGCGGCGGCCGATCCCGACCTGAGCCGGATTCCCGACGTCCACCCGCCGTTCCGCGCCCTCTATCTCGACCGGCAGCTGAGGCTCTGGATCGACCGCGCAGTGAGCCCGACGTCGCGCCTCTTCGACGTCTACGGACCCGACGGGCGCGCGGTCGCCAGCGTCCCCATGACGCTGCCCATCGACGTCGAGAAGCCCGTCGTCTTCGGCGACAGCGAAATCGCGTTCTTCACGACGGGCGATGACGGCTGGGTCTGGCTCGTCGCCATGCGTATCCAGGTCGATTGAGCGGCCCGCGCGGGCACGCCGGTTCTCTACTTCAGCTTCGCGAACGCGGCGGCCATCGCCGTCGATGGAGCCCGGCGCCTGTCGTTCCCGTGCGGCGCACGCCGCCCGTCCTTCTTCAGCCGGGCGTCCGATGACGCCGCCGCGGGCGCCTCGCGGAGGCGCATCGAAAGTGCGATTCGCCGGCGCCTGACGTCGACGTCGAGCACCCGCACCTTCACGATCTGCCCGGCCCGGACGACCTCGCGCGGATCCTTCACGAAGCGATCGGCCAGCTGGGACACGTGCACCAGTCCGTCCTGGTGCACGCCGATGTCGACGAATGCGCCGAAGTTCGCCACGTTGGTCACCACGCCCTCGAGCAGCATCCCGGCCTTCAGGTCAGCCAGCTCGCGGACCGTGTCGTCGAACGCGGCCGTCCTGAACTCGGGCCGCGGATCGCGCCCGGGCTTTTCGAGCTCGCGCAGGATATCGCGCACGGTCGGCTCGCCGAACTGCTCGTCGACGAAGTCGCGCGGGTTGAGGCTGCGCAGCAGATCGCTGCGCCCGATAATCTCGCGCAGTCCGACGCCGGTCGCCCGGGCGATCCGCTCCACGACGGGATACGCCTCGGGGTGGACGGCCGAAGCATCGAGCGGATTGTCGCCGTTCATAATCCGCAGGAAGCCGGCCGCCTGCTGGAACGTCCGTTCGCCGATGCGCGGGACGTTCAGCAGCGTCTGCCGGTTGCGGAACGGCCCGTGCTCGTTGCGGTAGGCGACGATGTTGGCGGCGAGTGACTCCGACAGGCCCGAAATGCGGGCCAGCAGCGGTGCGGACGCCGTGTTGACGTCGGCGCCGACGGCGTTCACGCAGTCTTCGACCACTGCATCGAGCGCCCGCGCCAGCTGCACCTGGCTGACGTCGTGCTGGTACTGGCCGACGCCGATTGCCTTCGGCTCGATGCGCACGAGCTCGGCAAGCGGATCCTGCAGGCGCCGTGCGATCGAGATGGCTCCGCGCAGCGAGACGTCGATGTCGGGAAACTCCCGCGACGCCAGCTCCGACGCCGAATAGACCGACGCGCCGGCCTCCGACACCACGACCTTCGTCAGCCTCGCCTCGGGATGTCGCGCGATCAGATCGGCGACGAGTCGATCGGTTTCCCGCGACGCCGTGCCGTTGCCGATGGCGATCAGCTCCACGCCGTGCTTCGACGCGAGCGCGGCGAGCACCCGGATCGAACCGTCCCAGTCGTTGCGCGGCTCGTGCGGGTAGATCGTCGCCGTTTCGAGCAGCCGCCCCGTGCCGTCGACGACGGCCACCTTGACCCCGGTCCTGATGCCCGGATCGAGCCCCATCGTCACGCGCGGCCCCGCCGGGGCGGCAAGCAGCAGGTCCTTCAGGTTCCGGGCGAACACGCGAATCGCCTCGGTCTCGGCCGCTTCGCGGACCCGTGTCTCGATATCGATCTCGAGGTGGATGGCCAGCTTGTAGCGCCAGGCCTGCCGGACCGTTTCGGCCAGCCATGCCGCCGCCGGCCGGCCATCGGCCGCAATGCCCGCGTGTCGCGCGATGCGGCGCTCGGGCTCACTCGGGCCCGTTGCGCCCTCCGGTTCCGGGATGGCGATCGACAGTCGGAGCACGCCTTCGTTCCGCCCGCGCAGCAGCGCCAGCGCGCGGTGTGACGGCACGCTCCTGACCGGCTCGGACGCGTCGAAGTAGTCGGCGAACTTGGCGCCCTCTTCCTCCTTGCCGGCAATCACCGTCGAGCGCCAGAGGCCGCGCTCCCACATCAGCTCGCGCAGCTCGCCGACGAGCTCGGCATCTTCGGCCCATCGCTCGATGAGGATGGCGCGCGCGCCGTCGAGGACCGCCGCAACGGTACCGAATCCCTTCGACTCGTCGACGAACGACTGCGCCGCCGTCTCCGGGTCGGCCGCCGGATCGGTCAGCAGCTGCAGGGCGAGCGGCTCGAGACCGGCTTCCCGCGCAATCTGTCCCTTCGTGCGCCGCTTCGGCTTGTAGGGCAGGTAAAGGTCTTCGAGCCGCGCCTTCGTGTCGGCAGCCTCGATCTGTGCGCGCAGCTCGTCGGTCAGCCTGCCCTGGCTCTCGATGCTCCCGAGGATCGTCGCACGCCGCTCCTCCAGCTCGCGCAGGTAGCGCAGCCGTTCTTCGAGCGTCCGCAGCTGTGCGTCGTCGAGGCCACCCGTCGCTTCCTTCCGGTAGCGGGCGATGAACGGGACGGTCGCCTTGTCGTCGAGGAGCCTGACGGCCGCCTCGACCTGGTGGACCTGGACGGCAAGCTCGGTTGCAATGCGCTGGGCGATGGATACGGTCATGAGTGAATCAGAACTCCACGCGGACTCCGAGCCGCAGCGTCCTCGGCGGCTGCAGGATCGTCGAGCGCCGGAAGCCCGGACCGGTCCAGACGTCCTCCTCGACCTCGTTTGCGTGATTGGTCAGGTTGAAGATGTCGAGCCGGACCGACGCGCGCCGGCCGTGGCCCCACGTGACGCCCTTCTCGATGCGGGCGTCGACAGTCGCCGTGTACGTGAAGCGCGTCCGGCCCATGGCGTAGGCATGGATGATTTCGGGCCGCATGCCCGGCACCGCGGCGAAGCGCGTGAACGGCTGGCCGTCCTGATAGCGCACGACGGCGGCAAGGCGCACGTCGCCTGGTGCCCGGTACGCGGTCGTCCACTTCCCCACGTACGCACGATCGAAGAACAGCCGGCCCTCGGGATCCTTCAGCGCGTTCGGGTTCCAGTAGCGATCGCCCAGTACGAACGGATCGTTCTCGAGCGCACGGAACCCCTGGGCGCCGCCCAGCCCCACGGTGCGATACGCCGTCGCGCCGAAGAGCATCAGCCAGCGGGGTGAGCGAATCTCGTAGGTGAGTTCGATCCCGTCGTGGCGGACGGGTCCGGCGGCGTCGGGATTGGTCAACAGCAGCTGATCACGCCCGTACCCCGACGGCAGCCGCTCGTAGATCGGCAGCAGCTGGTCATCATGCGGGCTCCCTTCGTCGGCGCCGATGTCGTCAATCGTGAACATCCGCCAGTCGGCATCCGTCAGCCCGACATTGAGCACGCCCGGCAGGTCGGTCTGACGACGGATCACGATGGCCCCGCGCAGCGTCGAGTACGGTGTCAGCCGCACCTCGGCGCCCGTCGTCCATTCGGTAGAGCGCGACGCGCGCAGATCGGGATCGATCGACGCCACCGTCGGACCGTAACCCGCCCGCGCAACGAGTGGCCCTGTTTCGCCCGGATCGTAGCGGAAGTTCGGGATGCGCTCGGTCCAGCCGTAGACGTTCCAGGTGACTTCGCCGGGATCGCCGAACGCCAGGTATTCCAGTGGCCGTGAGAAGGCGTAGCTCCCCACGCCACCGAAGAGCGACAGCGCCCGGTAGTGCCAGCGGAGCGCCAGACGCGGCGACACGGTATTCCAGCGGATGCGGGTCTCGCTGCCGGCGGTCGACCCGCGCGTCAGGTCGGCGCGCACGCCGAGGTCCACCGTGAACGAAGCCCCCGCGCTGATGCGATCGGCGACGTACAGCCCGGTCTCGTGCAGCTGCCGGCTCGAAGCGACATCAATCGGCTCGGGGACCCAGATCCGCGCCACCTGGCGCTGTACCGTCTCGGCCACCGTCGGCAGCGCGAGCGTCTCACGCGTTGCCGTCGTCCTGCGGAACGACAGTCCGGCGCGCACTTCGTGCAGGAGGCCGCCCGTGCGCACGGGACGGCCGTGCCAGTCGCCGCGGGCGTCGACCTGCAGGTGCACGAGGTCGGCCGGCGGCCGCGGCACCATGCCGTCGAACACACGGTCGACGACGCCGCCGGCGACGCCGCTCGACAGCTCGGGCCGCCAGGCGCCGCGCTGCAGCGACAGCGTGAACGAGCGCAGGCTTCCGGCCGGCGACGTACCGCTCCAGCCGACGAGCGCGCGGCCGAAGCGGCCCTGCTCGGAAACGTTCCGATCGGCCAGCTGGCGGCGGTCGTCGAACGGATAGTCGGCGACCTCGAATCCCCCCAGCACGCGCAAGTGCTGTCGCGGCGCCAGCGAGCGGTCGTAGCGACCGGCAACGGTCCGCGTATGCGACGACAGCACCGGCGGCTGATCCCGCTCGAGAAACGTCGCCCTCGCGAAGCCGGCCGACAGGAACAGGCCGGCGTCACGACCGCCGATCGGTCCTCCGCCGGACAGCGACGCCCCGCGCCAGTCCTCGATTCGTTCAACGGCCGGCACGCCGCCTTCCGCGTTGTTGCCCACCATCCCCGGCGTGGTCACCGACGCATCGAACGCGCCCGCCCAGCGTCGGCCGGCGCGCTTCGGAACGAGCTCGATGAGCACGCCGGGCGTCTCGACCTCGGCGGCCGCAAGCCCCGACGCCACCCCCACGGCTTCGACCGCATGCATGTCGACCACGAGGGGCAGCCGTCCGGAAGGCGTCGGCGAGCGAACGGGAATGCCGTCGAAGGCCACGCCGGTCGCAGCCCACGACTCGCCGCGCGTCGACACGAGCGCCGACCGGCCCAGCCCGAGCCCGCCCGTGCTCATCCGGTCCGCAATCACGAACGGCGCGGCGATCTCGACGAGCGTCCAGGCGTCGTCGGCCGTCGGCAGGTCGCGCAGGGCGCGCCGGTCGAACAGTGCGCCTTCTGTCGACTGGTACGACGGGCCGGCGGCAAGGGTCGGCAGGGCCGTGGTGTCCGACCCGGCGGGCAGCGTCACGACGAGCACCGAGGTCCGCCCGGTATCGACCCGCACGCGAAGCCTGGCGCTGCGGCCGTCGCCCACCGACACGACGACGTCGTAGTCGCCCGGCGGCAGCGTTCCGACCGCGGGCGCCCCGCCATCGGCCGCGATCGGCCACTCGTAGCTCGGACCGCCATCGACCGCGACGGCGCTGAGCGTGGCGGCCGTCGTGGGCGCCTCAGCGGCTGTCACGACGACACGGAGCGACGGCTCAGCCGCGGCATCCGCCGCTGCAGCGGCGAAGACCAGCCAGAAACACAGGAGCGCCGCAGGCAGGCGCGGGCGGAACGAGGAGGTGCGCACCGGCTACAGGGTACGACGTATCAGTCGCGGTAGTTGCCGAACGAGAGCTCGACGTCGAAGTCCTCGGCGCGCAGCAGCGCAATGGCCCTCTGCAGCTCGTCCTTCGACGGCGACGACACGCGCAGCTCGTCGCCCTGGATGGTGGCCTGGACCTTCTTCAGCTTCTGGTCCTTGAGGAACTTCACGATCTTCCTGGCCGACTCGGACGGAATGCCCTGCTGGAGCGTGACGACGCGCTTGACCATGCCGCCGGCGATCGTCTGGGGATCGCCCGGCTTGAGGTTGCGGAGCGGCACGCCGCGCCTGACGAGGCGCGTCTGCAGCAGGTCCCACATCGCGTCCAGCTTGAACGTGTCTTCGGCGACCAGCTCGACGACGTTCTCGGCCTTCCGGAGCTCGATCGACGCTTTCGATCCCTTGAAGTCGTACCGCTGTCCCAGCTCCTTGCGGGCCTGGTTCACCGCGTTGTCGACTTCCTGCAGATCGACCTTCGAGGAGACGTCAAACGACGGCATTCGTACTCCACTCTCCCTTTCGTCCGTCGGCCGCCGACGTGGCACCCGCCCGGACCTGTGCTGCCGCACGCGCGTCCATCCACGCCCAGACCACGACGATCCAGAGCAGGTTCGAAACGAGCAGGTGCGCCATCTGCAGCCAGAGGGGCGCGAGCAGCAGGAGGTTGACCGCACCGAGCAGCAGCTGACCGACGAGCACGGCGACGAGCAGGCGGCTCGTCGACGTGGCCATGTGGCCTCGCGTCACGAGGCCGAACAGCCAGCCGGCCGTCAGCACGGCCACCACAGGGTGCCAGATCCGCAGCCGGATCAGGAAGTGCGACGACGGGTCGAGGTCGGCGCGAAGGCCGGCCCGGAGCGACTCAGAGGGGAACAGCGTGTCACCCAGGGCCACGATGGCGCCGGTGGCCGCCACCGCCAGCAGGGCGATCAACGCGACTGAAAGCGCCCGGGCTTCCGTGCCGAACATCGGCTGCAGGCGGAGGCCGTCGCACGTCCGGGTCGCCCACCAGATGGTGACAACGATCGCGCCCACGAGCAGCAGCGTGTTGATCAGGTGGCCGCCGACGTACAGCGCGCGCGCGAGCGACGCGTTGTCCTCGACGAGCCCGAGCAGCACGATCCCGGCGCCGATGAGCGCCTCGATGATCATGAACACGAAGCAGATGCGCGCCCAGCGGCGCACCTGGTGACCGACGGGGTACCAGCGCCGCGCGAGCAGCAGCAGCGCCAGCGCGAGCAGCATGACGCCGCCGCTCGTCAGGCGATGCACGTACTCGATGACTGTTGCCGTGGCCGGATCGAGCGGAACCACGTCGCCGTTGCAGAGCGGCCAGTGGCTGCCGCAGCCGGCGCCCGAACCGGTCGCGCGCACGACGGCGCCCCAGATGATGACCAGAATCGTCACGCCCAGGGTGACCCAGGCCCAGGTCAGGAACGTGCGGCGCGTCGTCGGTACGCGCGCCGGCGCGCCGTCGAGCGCTGCAGTGCGATTCACGACCGTTCTCCTTCCAGCTGTCCGGTGAACGGGTCGGCGCCGATCGTGCCGACCAGCTCATCGAGATACTCGGGCGCACAGACGCGCGCCAGCCCGGCCCCGGCGCGGTCGCCGCCGACGGCGGCGACGTGGCGCCGCCACAGCGCGATGTCGCGCTGCTGCTTGACGCGCAGCCGCTCGCGATACCAGTCGCTGTCGAGCAGCGCCTCGCGCGTGAACATCCGGCGGATCTCCGGATCGTGCACGTCGCGTCCCTCGCAGTGGCCGTGCGCCATGATGTGCAGCAGCGCGCGCAGCGGCGGGCAGGCGGCCTCGACGCTGCCGTCCTCGAAGTAGTTCAGCGCGACGCGCCGCTGCGTCTCGCAGATGGCCTCGACGCCGGCCGCGAAGACGGCCGGGTCCTGCAGCTCGGGACGCAGCAGCTCGTCGGTGAACACCGTGTCGGGCATCTCGAAGATCCGGCCGAGGAACCGATCGACGAACAGCGACGTGATGCGGTAGCCGAGCCGGCTCGCCAGGATGCGCCGCCCTTCGTAGTAGTAGTCGTCGATCTTCTCGAGGAAGCCGTTCTCAATCAGGAATGCCGGTTCACGCTCGTGCGGCCGCATGCGGCACCAGACCTCGGGCACGAGCATGCTGTTGTCGTGGTCGACGCGGTAGCGCGGCCCGATCCACCCGGCCGCCGTCGTGAATCCGCCGTAGCCGGTCAGGATGTACCCCACCAGTGCGTTGTTCAGGTCCACCACCGGCCACAGGGCGTTGAACGGCCCCTTCGTCAGCGCGCCCTCGCTGCCGAATCCGGTCGTCGACGGCGACTTGCCCGTGAGGCTGGCAATGAAATCCATGAACAGCTCGGGCAGTTCCTGGTAGTGGATCGGGTTGTACACGGCGAGCGGCGGAATGCCCGCGTCCGGATCCGGCGGATTGTTGCGCCGGCCGGCCAGCACCGAGCTCACCGCGAAGTGCACCGGACGATCGGGCGGCACCTTGCGCGCCAGCCGTGTGCCGATTTCGGCCAGGTACGTGCTGCGTGGACTTGCGAGATCGGGCCGCAGCTGCAGGTACCGCGGATTCCTGGACGGCCGGCCGTCGACCACGCGCGGATGCGCCGACGAGACGACGAAGCCGGTGGTCGGATGGCGGGCGAACTCAGCCAGCCGCTGCTGCATCGGCGTCGTGAAGCGGTCGAACTCGACGACGTGATCGACGAGCCGGCGGGCATCGTCGGGCGTGAGCGGCTCGTAGTTCGAGAAGAACGTGCCGCCGCGCGCGATGTCCGCCTCGGCCACCGGATCGAAGCCGCGATGGATGCCGTCGTCGGGACGCTGGAAGAGCTGCTGTTCGCAGTTGACGACCAGCTTGACGCTCGGACGCGTATCGGCCGGATCGAGCCCGCTCAGCCGGTCGCGCGGCAGAACGACCGACGCCGTGATGTCGTCCTCCATCTGGACCTTGTCGGCCGGATTGAAGTCGGGACGCAGCTTGTAGATGCGCCACGAGCCGTCGGGGTCGAATCCGACGCGCATGTAGTTGCCGACGAGCCGGATGTCCCGGTACTTGAGCTCGTGGCCGAGCGAGCCGTTGATGCGATCGACGCTGAAGTACTCGCGCCAGTTCTCGCCCCAGTCGGGCCGGTAGTAGCGCTTGACGGTCACCAGCAGCTGCCGCACGCTGCGCGGCAGCTGCCGCACCCATTCATTGTGCTCGTCGGTGTAGTCCTCCGACGGCGTCAGCAGCTTGATGACCGAGCCGAGCGATCGCTCCGGGCTGAGAATCGGCCGTCGGGCGCGGGCCGGATCGATCGGCTTGCGGTAGATGTTCGAGAAATCACGGCGCAGGATCTCGTCGACCTGCTCCATGTCGCGGTGGAAGTCGGCGACGAATACCGGCCCCTTCAGCAGCAGGCCGCCGAGCTCCTTCGAAATCTCCGACTTGCCGCCGCCCGACACCGTGCACGGCTTGTGGCAGAGCACGCCGTCGGCCCGCACGGCCACGAGGCGCCAGACCAGGCCGCCCGGCTGCTTCTCGAGCCGGATCTTCGTCCCCCACGGCAGCACGTACGTCTCGCCCGGCCGCAGCACGAGCGAGTGCTCGCTGTCGCCCACCATCCAGCGCACGCGCCCCTCGCGCACGAGGAAGTCCGCGTTCTCCGGGACGTAGATGATGTCGGGATACGTGCGGTCGATGGCGTAGCGGCCGGGCCTGATCTCCACGCGATCGCCAAGGCGGCTCATGGCGTCCTCGAACGTGACCGGCTCGGTCAGGACCGTCCGACCCGCATGGAACTGCTGACCGATGACGTACGCGGGAAACGCCAGGGCCCCGCCGGCGTGCTCCTCTTCGCACAGGCCGAAGAGATTCGCCGCGTAGCTGATCTGCGTCTTGACCTCTTTCTTGCAGTAGCCGTAGTAGTTGTCGGCGATGATCGTGACGATCACCCCGCGCGCGTCGCGGCTCGTGATCTTGAAGGGACGGCCGTCGTTGTAGAGCTCGTCCGGGCTCCGCCAGCACATACCGTCGCGGCGCTGCCGCCCGGTGGCGTCCTCCCAGGACGGCAGGCCCAGCGCCTGCTTCGGCAGCCCCACGATGTGCGGCGCGAGGATCACGCAGCCGGTGTGCCCCGTCCAGTGCTCGACGTCGCGTGCCGCGTCGTTCTCGGGCAGGTACGGATCGCCGGCGTTGCCGAAGATGCTCTCGACGAAATCGAGGTTGCTCACCAGACTCGCCGGCGCGAAGAACCGCGTCTCCATCGTCCTGACCGGATCGGTGGCCGTCGCCGGACAGACGATCGGCCGCAGCAGCAGCGACACCCACAGGTGCACCGGCTCCGGCTGTCCCGCGGCGAACGGCAGCGCGAGAACTTCCGGCGGCGGCTCGAGCGCAGCCGCCAGCAGCCGCCCGAACGTGTGCCGCGGCACGGCCTTCTTGTCGGCCGGAATCGGCAGGCCGCCCTCGACGATGTGGAAGATGCCCTCGGTGGTCCGTCGATCCGACGCCGGGTTGTGGAGCACGCCCTGCGCCACCCGGTACGACTGGAGGTAGGGCGACGAGTAGTGATCGCCCTGGGCCGGCAGCGACATGGCGCGCGCCAGGCCGGGTCGATCGAGCACGAACGTGTGCGCCGGAAGGCGCGGCCGCTTCGGCAGCTCGACGTCGCGGAGCACGTCGTCGAGGTAAGCCTGGATGCGCGCGTCGACGGCGCACAGCCGGTCGCCCAGCAGCCGATCCTTCTCGTAGTGATTGCGCAGGAGCGGTCCCGCCACCTCGAGCAGGTACGGATCGCTGCCGCTGACGTTCGACGGCTTGCCGAGCGCCGCAAGCTTCAGGTCGATGTAGCGGTAAAGCTCGTCCTGATTCCCGGCGGCGCGGACGCGGTGCACCTCAGAACTCCCTTCCGGCGCTCGATCGGACGCCTCGATCTTCAAGCCTAGCGCGGTTGGCGCTCGAGCGTGAACGCCTCCACCTCCGTCGCCAGGTGCGACGTGTCGTTGAGCCGCGTCACGCGCCAGACGACCGTGCCGTCCGACCGCTCCACGCGCAGGTCGACGATCGCGCAGTTGTCGATCGGCGACAGATCGGGCGGCATTTCACCTTCGCCCAGCGGGACGTCGCCTTCGGCCAGCAGGCGCAGCACCGTGTTGATCGCGGCACCGTGCGAAACGACGGCCACGGCCTTCCGTCCCTGAAAGCGCTCGACGACGTCGAGCAGCGCCGAGCGGATGCGGGCACGGAACGCCTCGGTGGGTTCGGCGCCCGGCAGATCCCACGAGCCGGTAGCCTCACGCCAGAGGTAGGCCTCGCCAATGGCGCGTCCTTCGAACGGCCCGAACGCGCGCTCGCGCCAGACCTCGGTCGTTTCGACGGGCAGATTCAGCGCACGCGCGATGATTTCGGCGGTCTCGGCCGCACGCGGCAGATCGGACGAGACGAGTGCCTCGACGGGCGGACTGTAGCTCGCCAGGCGCGCCGCGAGCGCCTCCGCCTGGCGGCGGCCGAGCGCGTTCAGCCGGGTCGGCGTGTGCCCCTGCAGGACGCCGCGCGCGTTGTCGTCGGTCTGCCCGTGGCGGAGAAGCAGTACGTGCATCCCGAACAGCTTAGCGTTTCCGTGCGGAAACCCCGATCATCGGCCGCCGCCGGGGCGGATCAGCGCAGAGTGCTCACCGACATCTGCAAAACCGGGCACTGGTATCACTGTGATATCATTACGCTATCCCCAGGAGGGACCATGAATCACGAAAAGGCTCGCCGCACCATCTCCGGATGGCTGATGCTCCCGCTGCTCATCGTCGTCGAGGTCCTGCTCGTCTACGCGATCTACTCCACGATCGCGACGGATGGCCCGGCGTGGCGCATTGTCGCTGGCGCAATTCTCCTGGCCGTGACCGGCCTGCTCTTCGTCGGTCTGTTCACCGTCAATCCGAACGACGCCAAGGCGCTGCTGCTTTTGGGCAGGTACGTCGGTACGGTGAAGGAGGCCGGATTCCACTGGGCCAATCCCCTGCTCACGAAGAAGCGCGTGTCGCTGCGCGTCCGCAACTTCGAGAGCTCGCGCCTGAAGGTCAACGACCACGACGGCAATCCGATCGAGATCGCGTCGGTCGTTGTCTGGAGGGTCGTCGACACGTTCGACGCGCTGTTCGAGGTCGACGACTACGCTCACTACGTGCAGGTGCAGAGCGAAGGCGCGCTCCGCACGCTCGCGGCGCAGTATCCGTTCGACGCGCACATCGAAGGCGAGGTCTCGCTGCGCGGCGACACGCTCGCGATCGCGGATCGGCTGAAGGGAGAACTGCAGGAACGGCTGGCGCACGCCGGCGTCGAGGTGCTCGAGGCGCGCATCAATCACCTGGCCTACGCCCCGGAAATCGCCGCCGCCATGCTGCAGCGTCAGCAGGCCGGCGCCATCATTGCCGCCCGGCAGCGTATCGTCGAGGGCGCAGTAGGTATGGTCGAAACGGCGCTCGAGATGCTCGCGAGCCGGAACGTCATCGAGCTCGACGACGAGCGCAAGGCGGCGATGGTCAGCAACCTGCTGGTCGTGCTGTGCGGCGACCGATCGCCGCAGCCCATCGTCAACACCGGGACGATCTACCACTAGGGCGATGCGGGCGGGCTGTCAGCCGTCCGGCGCCGTGACGAACGATGGCTGAACGAAAGGCGTTTCTCCTGCGTGTCGATCGCACGCTGCTCGAAGATCTGCAGCGCTGGGCGGACGACGACCTGCGCAGCCTCAACGGGCAGATCGAGTTCCTGCTCCGGCGGGCGCTGCGGGAAGCCGGACGTGCGAGCAGCGACGACGGCGGGACGCGAACGTCGCGGCGGCCGAAGGAGGGCATCTGACTTCTGACTTCCGGCTTCCGCGGTTCCCGTCAACAGGAAGACAGAAAGAAAACGGCCGGCTGCACCCGAAAGCGCGCAGCCGGCCGCTCCAGCAGACGACAGGTTACGGCACTTCGTAGAGCCGCACGTTGGTCACCTGCAGCGGTGTCGTCAACGTGCCGGGGCTCGTCTGCGTGACCCGCACGAACCGGGCCTGCTGCGGCGGGAAGCCTGCCGCCACGTGCAGCCCGATCTCGCCGCGGGCGACCGGCTCGCTCCAGGTCTGGCCGTCCATCGACAGCTGCACCTGGAACTGGCGCGGCTGCTGCGGCGCGGCCGCCCCCGGGCCTCCGCGACCGAAGCCGGCGCGGCCCATGCCGGGCGTGTTGAACTCGATCTCCGCGAGGTTTCTCGCCTCGGGCAGCTCGACCTGGAACCAGACGCCCGCCTGATCGGCGGCGCCGGCCGACGACCAGCCGATGGTCGTGAGCGCCTGGTGGGCACGGTCGGCGTTGACGCTCGCCGTCAGGCGCCAGTCGGGCTGCGGCTCGATGACGCGCGGCAGCACCGCCTCGATCTCTTCGACCGTCCAGCTGCGGTCGCGCGTCTCGGTGGCGCGCCGCACGCGCGCGACGTCGTCGGGCGTAACGAACGAGCCGCTGTTGCCGAAGTCGTTGCGGATGTAGGACGCGACGGACGCAATCCACTCGTCGGTCTGCGTGCCCATCGGCAGCATGACGTTCGTGTAGGTGCGGCCGCCGAGCGGGCCGGTCAGCCCGTGCAGCAGGACCTTGATCACGTAGTCACGGTGCCCCTGCACGCGCGGCGAACCGCCAAGCGGCGGCGCCATCATCGTGCCTTCCGGCGCGCCGGCCATCGGCACGCCGGCGCCGTCCTCGGCGTGGCAGGCCGCACACGTCTCGGCGTACGACCGCATGCCGGCCTCGTAGCGCTCCTGCTCGGTCGGCGTGATGCCGGGCATGCCGCGCCCGCGCGCGGCGTTGGCCAGCATCATCCGGCCGATCTCCTGGATGCCGCGTGCCGGGTTGGTCGCCATCGTGTCCTTGATGATCTGCTGCGCGTCGCTCACCCGCAGGACGTTGAGCGTCAGCAGCGCCTGCAGCGCAACATCGACGTCCTCGTCCTTCGCCGCCGCGCGGTAATCGTCGGCAAACGACCGGTCGCCCGCCTTGTAAAGCGTCTCGCTCGCGCGAATCGCCTGGATGCGCATGCGCGGCTCCGGATCCTTCATCTGCTCACGCACGAGCTCCGCCTCGAGCGCACCGAGCCCCTCGAGCGTCCAGAGCGCGTGGAAGCGCGCGAGCAGGTTGCTGCGGTCGCGCACGATCCGCACGAGTTCGGGCACCACCGACGTGTCCTGCTTGAGCACCAGCAGCCGCTGGGCGTTGTCGCGCCACCAGCCGTTCGGATGCGACAGGTGACGGACGAGCTGCGCGGGCGTTTCCTCGAGCATGCGCGGCTTGGTCGCGAAGTCGGGCTCGATCGCGGGCAGTTCGGGCTGTCCCGGAATCTCGACGGCGGCCGGGCCGGCCGGCGTCGAGGGGAAGGCCGGCGTGCCGTCGAACCGCAGGCGCCAGATGCGGCCGTGATGGACGATCCTGTCGAGCTGGTACTGCAGGATCTTGTGCCGCAGGTACGAACCCGGCCCGGTCCAGTTCCCTTCCTGGATGATGCCGCGGTACATGTCGGCGATGTAGACGAGGCCGTCGGGCGCCGTCCTGATGTTCACCGGCCGGAACAGCGGATCGGCACTGAGGATGAACTCGGACTTCGGATAGACGTTGGTCAGCTGCGTCAGCCCCGTCTTGATGCGGCGGCCGTCGGGCAGTTCCTGTTCCGTCTTCACGATGCGCGCGCGGCGGATCAGGCGGCCGACCGGCTCGGTGAAGAGCAGGTCGCCGTACAGGTCTTCCGGCAGCCGGTGCGCACGGACGATGTCGGGACCGCCGGTGGCGGTCATGTGGTTGACGTGGCCGGTCGGGACACGGACGCGCGCCATGCCGCCCTGCACGTCACCGAGCCCGACGATCGGGTACGGGATGATGAAGTCCTCGTCGTACTCATCGTCGATGCGGTAGGCGCCGTACTGGATCGGCACCTGGAAGTTCAGCGGCCCGCGCTCGCAGCCTCCGCAGACGAACCACATCTTGCCGTCGTCGTCCATGCTGAGGCCCCACTGGCCGCCGTTGGCGCCGGTGTTCTCGCGGATGATGCCGGTGGGCGTCCAGCGGATGCGGAACGAGTTGTAGGTGCTGTAGATCCAGTTGTCGAGGCCCCACACGAAGCCCGACTGCTCGTGCTCGAGGTTGCCGTCGCGACCGACACCGACGCCGGTGTACCAGACCTCGCGGCGATCGGCGATGCCGTCGTTGTTGGTGTCGGTCCACTTGACGAGGTCGTTCGAGGCCGTCTCGTTGACGAGGATGCTGTTGTCGTCGAGCGGCAGGATGTTGCGCGGCAGGACGAGGTTGTCGACGAAGATCGTCCGCGTCTCGTACGTGCCGTCGCCGTCGCGGTCCTCCCAGCGCGAGATGCGGCTGAGCGGCTCGTGCTGCCCCGTACCGTCGACGTCGTTCATGTAGGTGACGAACTCGGCGATATACATGCGGCCGTTGCCGTCGAATTCGATGACGGCCGGCGTGTCGACGTCGGGCTCGGCGAGGACGAGCTCCATGCGGTAGCCCGGGGGCAGGACGAAGAGCTTCTCCTGCTCCTCCGGGGTGCGGGGGAGCACCGGATCCTTCGGCGCGTAGTCGGCGCGCGTATGGGGGCCTGCTTCAGGCAGGCGGGCCTGACCGAACACGGTCAGGCCGGCAGCCGCCGCAAGCGCGACCACCAGGGCAGAGCGAACGAAACGATGGGAACCGACAGGAGCTGATCGGGACATATCTGTACTTCAGTGGCGCGGATGCACGCCGCACCGTGTGGCATGTGGAAGCGATTCCGCCGCTTATATCACGCTGAAAAATCGAAGATCAACGACCGACCGATTGGTCGTGCTCCCACAGCAGGCCCCGCCCGCTCACTTCGCGCGCCGGCCGCCCGCCCGTTCGTTGCCCCGTCTACCCCACCGGCGTGAGGTACAGCGCCAGCGCCAGACTGATCGCCGACAACAACGTGCTGAGGGCGATCGATCCCGACGCCAGCGCCTCGTCACCCCCCATCTGCCGCGCCATGACATACGCGGCCGCCGCTGTCGAGGTCGAGGCAAAAACCAGCGCAATCCGCAACTCGATCGGTCCCAGCCCCGCCAGCCGGACGAGCAGCCCGGCGACCAGCGGTGAAACGGCCACCTTGAAGAGCGCCGCCCACACGATCCACGACCGCGTCCCCGCAAACCGCGTCGTCGTCAGCGAGCCGCCGATACAGAGCAGCGCGATCGGCACGGCCGCGTCGCCAAGCACTTCCAGCGTCCGATCAAGGGGACGCGGCAGTCCGATGCCGAGGATCGACAGGCCCAGCCCCGTCAGTCCCGAAATCAGCAGCGGATTGGTCAGGATCGGACGCAGCAGGACGCCTGCCCCGGGCGCGCCGCGCGATCGACTGGCCTGCAGCACGACCACCGCCAGCACGTTGTAGTACGCCATCGTCAGCGTCATCACGATGACCGCCGACCCCAGCAGGTGAGACGCGAGCGGAGCGGGCAGATCGGTGGCGCTTGCGGCAACGACCGGCACGCCGATGAAGCCCAGGTTGCCGCGGAAGGCCGACTGCACGAACGTTCCCTGCGCGGCGACGGGCACGCCGAGCGCGCGGCTCCACCCCCACGAGGCGAGTGCGACGATGGTGGTCGTCGCGAGCATCACGCCGAGCAGCACCCAGGTCGACGCCCTCGCCTCCGACGCCCCCGCCGACGAGCGCAGCAGCAGCGCCGGCAGTGCCACCCAGAACGCAAGCTTGTTGAGGTCGGCGGCGAACTGCGCCCCGAGCACGCGCAATCGGGCGAGCAGGACGCCGAGGGCGATCAGCAGGACGAGGGGCAGCAGCGTGTTGACGAGCAGGGCCATCGGCGCGCCGGACAGTATCGCAGGGCTCGCGCCATGCGTTCGCCCGAGGACCGCCGCCCGACCATCTGACATGTCAGATTCGAAAGCACCACGACGTCAGACTCACACATCGCTGAATCCAGTTGACATGTTTCTCCGCTTCTGGGAGACTCCGGCCGTGCCAACTGGAATTCCAGACTCAGCCAATCGACCGAAACTGTCCGATCCCGCGCTCTTCCGCGAGGCCGGGTACATCGATGGCGCCTGGGTCGGCGCCGAAGACGGCCGCACGCTGGCCGTCATCAACCCGGCCACGGGCGAAACGCTGGGCCACGTTCCGTCGATGACGAAGGGCGACGTCCAGCGCGCGATCGAAGCGGCCGACCGCGCCCTGCCCGCCTGGCGCGCGGCGACCGCCCGCGAACGATCGACACTGCTGCGCCGATGGTTCGACCTGTGCATCCAGCACCAGGACGACCTCGCCACCATTCTCACGAGCGAACAGGGCAAGCCGCTCGCCGAGGCGCGCGGCGAAATCCTGTACGGGTCAGCGTTCATCGAGTGGTTTGCGGAGGAAGCGCGGCGCATCTACGGCGACGTCATTCCGCCGAACACCGCCGGCCGCCGCATCGTGGTCATCAAGCAGCCGGTGGGTGTCGTCGCGGCGATCACGCCGTGGAACTTCCCCAACGCGATGATCACGCGCAAGGTCGGTGCGGCGCTGGCGGCCGGGTGCACGGTGGTGGCCAAGCCGGCCAGCAGCACGCCCTACTCGGCGCTGGCGCTGGCCGAACTGGCCGAACGTGCCGGCGTTCCGAAGGGCGTCTTCAACGTGGTCACCGGCTCGGCCTCGACGATCGGCGCCGAGCTGACCTCGAGCCCGATCGTGCGCAAGGTCTCGTTCACCGGATCGACCGAGGTCGGCCGCCGGCTGCTCGAGCAGTGCGCGCCCACGATCAAGAAGGTGTCGATGGAGCTCGGCGGCAACGCGCCGTTCATCATTTTCGACGACGCGGATCTGGACCGGGCGGTGGCGGGCGTGATGGCGTCGAAGTTCCGCAATGCGGGCCAGACATGCGTCTGCGCCAACCGCATCTTCGTGCAGTCCGGCATCTACGACCGCTTTGCGGAGCGGCTTGCCGAGGCGGTCGGACAGCTGAAAGTCGGCAACGGACTGGAGCCGGGCGTGACGATCGGACCGCTCATCGACGACGCGGCGGTCGAAAAGGTCGAGGAGCACATCAGCGATGCGCTCGAGCGCGGCGCGTCGGTGCTCGTCGGCGGCAAGCGCCACGCGCTCGGCGGCACGTTCTTCGAGCCGACGATCCTCACGAACGTCCCGAGCGGGACGAAGCTCATGTCAGAAGAGACGTTCGGCCCGGTTGCCCCGCTCACCCGCTTCGAGACCGAGGAGGAAGCCATCGCTCTGGCGAACGATACCGAGTTCGGCCTGGCGAGCTACTTCTACACGCGCGACCTCGCTCGAAGCTGGCGTGTCGCCGAAGCGCTCGAATACGGCATCGTCGGGATCAACGAAGGCCTGATTTCGACCGAGGTGGCGCCGTTCGGCGGCATCAAGCAGTCGGGCCTCGGGCGCGAGGGGTCGAAGTACGGCATCGACGATTACCTCGAGATCAAGTACATGCACATCGGCGGCATCTGAGCCGCAGGACCGATCCGGCCGGCCGGAGTCGCGCCTGATGCGCGCGTCGCGCTCCGGCGGCCGGCTCGCCCGCTTCACCGCAATGCCCGGATCCCTGACCCGCCAGGCCTACGATCGCATCCTCGACGCCATCGTCTACGGCCCGCTCGATCTCGGCGAGCCGCTCTCCGAGAACGCACTGGCCCGGGCGCTCGGCATGAGCAAGGCCCCGGTGCGGGCGGCGATCCACGAGCTCCGCGTCAAGGGACTCGTCCGCATCGTCCCGAACTCCGGCACCTACGTGTTCAGTCCGACGCGGGAAGAGATCGAGCAGCTGTGCGACTTCCGCACGCTGCTCGAGTCGCAGGCCCTGCGCCTCTCGATGGAGCGCGCGCCCGACCCGCTCGTCGCCGATCTGCGGCAGATCGTGGCGGCGATGCACGAAACGCGCGACGCCGAGCGGCAAGGCGGCCGCCGCCTCGACAGCGCCTTTCATCAGCTCTTCATCACGCACTGCGGCAACGCCTACCTGGCCGATGCCTACGGCACGATCAGCCTGCGCGTCGAAGCGCTGCGCTACCGTTTCATGGAAACAACGGCCTTCCGCCAGAAGGCCTTCGAGGAGCACGTCGAGATTGCGGCCCTGCTCGGCGACGGCCGCGTTGCGCGTGCCGTGGCCGTGCTCGAAGAGCACATCGCCCGCACACGTCAGTTCCAGGCGTCGACGACGTGGTCGATCGGCCGGCCGCGGCGGCGCGACTATCGATTCCGCGAGCACGCCGCGCTGTTCGCGTGAGCGTGACGCGCGCGGTCAGCGGTCGGCCCGGATGCGCGTCGGCGCCCGGAGCGTGGTGTCGCGGCGGCCGTTGAGCCGCACATCGAGCCGATCGGACGGCTTGGTCCCCTCTGGAAGGACGTACGTAATCCGGTACTGATTCACCAGGTCGTTGGCGATCGACAGCATCGCCCGCGGCACGGCCGTCAGCGCGGTCACCGGCCACTGGCGCCCCCCCGACTGCCGCGGTCCGTCGCCCAGCACCTGCGCGCGTCCCGCCGTGTCCATGAGCCCGCCCGCTCCGGCCACATCGTCGGCCCGCTGCGGGGCGTCGATCGACACCACGTGAAGCTGCGCGCCGCTGTCGCGGAGCTGGTTGAGCACGTGCTGCGGCTGCATCGCGCTTGCCTGCAGCGAATCGAGGGCAACGACGACCATGACCGGGCGCTCGTGGCGCTCGCCCTGGAACTCGGTGGCCATCTGTCCGATGCCCTCCGGCACATGAGCCGTCCCGGGCGGCTGGCTGAGCGGCAGCTCGTTGATGCCGGCCACGATGGCGTTCAGATCGGTCGTGAACGGCACGGCCGTGCGGTTGCTCTGTCCGACGACGATCAGCGAAATTTCGGCGCTGCCGATCAGCGCCTTCGCCAGCTCGAACAGTCCCTGCCGCACGCCGCCGGCGGGCGTGAGCAGTTCCTCGACCATGAGCGCGATCCGCATCGGCGCCGTCGCCGGCTCGACGCTGACGATCCCGCGATCGCGCCCACCTTCCCGCAGCCGGAAGTCCTTCGGCCCCAGGTCAGCCACCGGTGATCCGTCGTTGCCGACGACCGTCACGTACACGTGACGGGTGGTCTGCGCGACGCCGGCCGCCGGCACCGCCAGCATCAGGGACGCCACGATCACGAACGCCGAACGAAGAAGGACCGAGCGCTGGGCAGAGGGCATGAGTGCTCCTGTCGAGCCGGGCTCGAGCGATGCGCGCACTTTCGGGAAGGCGCGCGGTGGAGTCGACGCGGACGGAGCCGCCATCCTAGCAACGACTGTGGCACTGACACAAGCTCGCCCCCCGACGCGCCCCCCGAACGGTTGACGAGGCCGGGCAAAGAACGGATCATCAGCCGCAATGTCGACTCAGTCCACGTCCAGACACGCGGGCCCCGATGCACCACGCCGACGGCTTGGCGAAATCCTCGTCGCCGGCGGGGCCATCACCGACGAACAGCTCGCCCGTGCGCTCGAGGAGCAGGCCGTCCGCAAGCTGCCGCTCGGACAGACGCTCATCGCGCTGGGCTACACGACCGACGAAGTGATGCGGCAGGCGCTCAGCTCGCAGCTCGGCGTGCCGTACATCGACCTGCGCCACGTCATCATCGACCGCACGCTGGCGCCGCTCATCGATCCGGCGTTCGCCCGGCAGCACGCGCTGTTCCCCATCACGCGTATCGGCCGGACCCTGACCGTCGCCATGGACGACCCGACCGCCGTCAGCGTCGTCGAAGAGCTCGCCCGGCAGACCGGGCACGAAATCACCATCGTCACCTCGTCGCACGACGCGATTCATCGGGCGCTGAACCGGCTCTACGAGACCACGCCGGGTGACGCCCAGGCGACCGAACCTGCCGCGCCCGCCGCGACCGCACCGGTCACGACCGCCGACGGGCCGCACGGCTATGTCTCGCTGCTCGGCCTGACGAGCGTCGAGCTGCCGGAGCTGCTCCGTGCAGTCGACGCCGGTCTGCCGGTGCGGGTGTTCGATACGTTCGTCGAACGGACGGGACTGCCGGAATCCCGCGTCTGCGAGCTTGCCGACCTGTCGCCGGCCGTGCTGGCGGGCCGCCGTGCCCAGGGGCTGTTCACGCGCGACGAATCGGATCGGCTCGTCAGGGCGGCGCGCGTCGTCGCGGCGGTGCTGTCGGTGTTCAAGGGCGATCGCCGGATGGCGGCCGCGTGGCTGACGAGTGCCCAGCCGGCACTCGGTGGCGGCGTGCCCATCGAGATGGCACGCACCGAGCTCGGCGCGCGCGAGGTCGAGCGGCACCTCGCACAGCTCGGCTGACCCGCGGCCCGTCGCACCGCGGCGGGCTTCAGTCGACGCCTTCCGACGTGACCCGCTCGCGCAGGCTGCGCTCGAGCTCGCGCGCCGACGGGTTGCGCACCACAATCGACACACGGCGGTTGCGCGGATCGAACGGATCGTCAGGGACGCGGAGATCGGTGTCGGCAAACCCCCGGACGGCACTGATCTGGTCGGGCCGCAGCCCGGCGGCCAGCATGACCCGCCGCGCAGCATTGGCGCGGTCGGTCGACAGCTCCCAGTTCGTGTACATCTGGCTGTTCCCCGCGTACGGGCGACTGTCGGTGTGGCCCTCGATGACCACGTCGTTCTGGAAGGCCGAAATCTCGCGCCCGATGATCGACAGGATGCGCTCGCTTTCACCCCGCAGCACGCTGCTGCCGCTGTCGAAGAAGCTCGATCCGTTGTGGTCGACCAGCTCGATCCGGAGCCCCTCGGTCGTCACCGCGAACTCCACCTGATTGCGCAGCTGCGCGAAGCCGGGCAGCCGAGACAGACCTTCGTGAATCCGCGTCGCGGCCCGGACGAGCGCCTCGCGCTCGGCCTCGAGCTGTCCATTGAACCGGCGATTGACGATCGGCGTTCCCGCGCTGTCGATGCCGCCGTTGCCGGAAGCAATGATGCTGTTCGACCGCTGGAAGGGCAGCAGCCCGGGCTCCTGGAAGTAGCCTGCCACCGCGTCGCGAATCCGGCTGTCCTGCGCGGCCAGCCACATGACGAGGAAGAAGGCCATCATCGCCGTCACGAAGTCGGCGTAGGCCACCTTCCACGCACCGCCGTGATGAGAGCGCTCCTCCCTCCGTCGCCGGACGATGATCGTGGGCTGGTCCCTGGTGCGCATGCCGCGATCAGGCCGCCGCCGCAGACGCCTCGGTACGTGCGCCGCGGCACAGCTTTTCGGTCTCGTCGAACGACGGACGCACGTCCTCGGGAATCACGCGCCGCGCGAACTCCACGGCAATGGCCGGCGCGAAGCCCTTGTGCACCGCGAGGATGCCGGCCTTGATGCAGTGATCGACCTGCAGCTCCTGGTCGACCCGGTGCTCGAGCGCCGTCGCGATCGGCTGGAAGAACCCGTACGCGAGCAGGATGCCGAGGAAGGTCCCGACCAGCGCAGCGCCGACCTTGTGGCCGATCTCGGCGGGTGGGCCGTCAATCGCCTGCATCGTCACGATGACGCCGAGCACGGCCGCGACGATGCCGAGTGCCGGCATCGCGTCGCCGATCTTCGCGATGGTGTGCGCCGGCGCGAGCGCCTCGCGGCGCCGCACTTCCAGGTCCTCGTACATCAGGGTCTCGAAGTCGTGCGGCGAAATGCCGCCGACGATGATCACGCGCGCCGAGTCGGCGAGGAAGGCCAGCGATCCGTGGCGCGCCAGGAATCGCGGGTACTTCGACAGAATGCTGCTCTGCCTCGGGTCGTCGAGGTGCGGCTCGAGCGCCATCACGCCGGTGGCCTGCACCACCCGGAAGAGCTGGTACAGCATGACCAGCAGGTCGGCGTAGTCCTGGCGCCCGGGCGGCGCCGTGAACAGCCGTTTGAGCTGGGCGACCAGCTCCTTCAGGATGGCCACCGGCGTCCCCGCCAGCAGCACGCCGATCGCGGCGCCGACGATGATGAGGTACTCCGAGGGCTGAAGCAGGATGACGAGGTGCCCGCCGTGCCAGACGTACCCGCCGAGCACGCACACCACGACCGCAATCAGCCCGGCAATCAGCAGCATTCCGAACGGTCTCCCGACACCGGTCCCACGAGCCGACGGGTGTCGGATTGACGACACCGGCGCCGTCCCCTGAATCGGCTGTCCCCCCGGGTTCTTGAACTTCCGACCGGCGGGCACGTGCCTTGCTCAATCGGGGCGACAACGACGACCGTCCGGCCGCAAGCATCCGGATTGCACGGTTCGTCACGCGATTGCAGGTCGCTCGGCCGTCACGGTGTCGGCCGACCGGCTGCAGCAGCAGGTTCCGTTCGAGGATGTCTCACGAGCTCGCGTCCACTCTCGAAACAGCCGGGCCACCGGCAACGCAGGCGCCCCGCCAGCCTGCATCGGCAGCGCGTGGCGCCGGACCCGACGTCGAGTGGACGTGGGCAGCAGACCTGCTCCACCCCGCGCGCCTCGATCTCGTCGTCAAGTACCTGTACTTCCAGGCCGTCCGACGCGGACGCGAGCACGTCGAGCCCCACGTCGTCCGGCTCTACGAGCGGCACATCGCACGACGGACGGGCGGCATCGAAGACGCCAAGCGGACCGTCGACGACTACCGTGCTGCCGCCCGCCGGCTGCTCCGATCGATCGAAACCTCCGGCTTCGACGCCGACTGTGCCGTCCCGATTGGGGCAAACGGCCTCCCCTGTGACGGCGCTCACCGCATCGCCGCGTGTCTGGCCACCGGCCGTCGAACTGCTGTCCGGAGGGTGAATGCTCCCGGGCACGCCTGGGACTTCGAATGGTTCCGTACCCGGGAATTCGAAGCCGCCGACCTCGACGTCGTCGTCCGCACGTACGCGCAGCTGTCGGACAGCGTCGTGGCCTTCGTCTTCTGGAGCCCGGTGGCGCACGCCTGGCCGGCCATGCTCGAAGAGATCGCGGGACGCGGGGGCATCGTCGGCTGGCGCGATGTGCGAGTGGAGCCCGACGATCTGCCGTCGCTCGTCCACGACATCTACGCGTGGACACTCGGCCCGAAGACGTCGCCACAGATCGAACAGAAGGCCCTTGCGCTTGCGCGTCAGCCGCAGCACCTGCGGTTCGTGCTGGTCGACCCGGGACGGACGGCCCTCGCACGTGGCCTGGCGTCGTGGGCGGCCGACGTCAAAGCCGACCTCCGCCGTCTCGCCGGCCGTGGCCCCGACGACTTCTTCGACACGGTCCACGCCACCGACTCCGCCGCGGAAGCGCGATACCTGACCACCCTGCTGCTCGACGGCCGCGCCCTCGGCCGGCTGTCATCTGAGCGGCGCCGGACGATCCGGCCGGAGCTGCTCGACTGGCTCGATGCGTACCGCTCCGCCCTGCTCGCCAACGGTGTGCATCCCGATCAGGCCTGCGTGGTCGGCAGCGCCGTCCTCGAGGTGATCGGTCTGCGCGAAGCCACTGACATCGACTGCATCGTCGTCGACGGCATCCGCCGCGCGCGCTTCCACAACGGCATCACGGCCATCGGACCGCACGCCGACGTCGTGACGGCCGGCTATCACCGTCGCATCGACGGCGCGCCGATCGTGCCGGACGACGAGATCATCGCCGACCCGCGCCACCACTTCCTGTTCCGTGGGCTGAAGTTCGCCAGTCCTGAACTCGTCATCGACCGCAAGCGCCAGCAGGATCGCCCGAAGGATCGCGCCGACGTGAAGCTCTGGGAAGCGCGCGCGACCGACAGAGCCCCGGCCGTCGTCCGCGAAGCCACTCGCTGCGTCGTGGCCTGGGATGCCTCACCAATCGATCCCGTGCGTCAGGCCGAGTGGCTGGCGCTGGCCGGCGCCGTCGCGCAGCACGATGCCCGGCTCGTCGTCGCCGGCGCGCCGCGCGTTCCCGCGTGCTTCCCGCTGCCGGGCATTGCGGGACCGCTGCCGACGGACGAACTGCCGTCCGACGTTCCGCCCGACGCCGATCCGCTCGCCACGCTCGCGCAGGCCGGCATCGATGGCGCCGCGCTGCTCGAGCTCGACGCCGTGCACCGCGCCCGCCCGGCACACCCGGGTATGGCCATCGGCCGCCTCGCCATGCTCGCGAGAACCTGCGAGTGGATGCGGGAGTGGCTGGAGGCGCTGGCACCAGCGGCAGTCCTGATCCCCACACCGACGCCGACCGCGGTCGAACACCTGCTCGAATCCGCTGCCCGTGCGTGCGGCATATCCGTCGTGCGCGAGCCGTCCGCGCTCGACGACCTTCTCGCCACCACCCCGGCGCCGACCGCGCGTCGGCGGGTGTCGCTCGATCGCGTCTGCCGCAGGGCGAGCGAATGGACTGTGCTCATCCGACGTGCTGCCGCCGCCGACGCACTCGAGGCTCGAGCACGCATGGCCGAGACGCTGGCCGCCGAGCTGCCGCGACACCGGGCGGCGGTCGCGGTGCTTCGAGCGGCACTCGCCGGCCGCGACATCTGGATCTGGGGCGCCGGTGCGGCTGGCCGGACCACGCTTTCCTGGCTCGCCTCGCTCGGCATCGAACCGCGCGGCGTGGTCGACAGTGATCCGCTGAAACACGGCCGCCGCTTCGGTCCCGCGTCGATCGACCCGCCCGACGTGCTGCACGCGGCCCGGACCAGCGGCCGCCCGCTCGTGGTCGTCGCCTCGATTCACGCCGACGCCATCACCGGCGAGCTGGCCTCACACGGCTGGCCCGACGACGACATCGTGACCGCACCTCTGCACACGTGACGGAAGACGCCATGGCCACCACACTGCAGCTCGACGCTCCAGCCGACGTTTCGACGTACCGCGACCATCTCCTCCCGCTCATCGCGGGATGGCGGAAACGATCGGCGCGGGTTGCCATCTTCGGCACCGGCCCGCACACGGGCGATCTGCTCGACATCGTTCCGGAGCTCGAAGACCTGCCGATCGCCGCCTACGTGGAGAGTTCGGCCGATGGTTCGGCGACCTACCGCGGACGACCGGTCGTTCCGCTCGCGGCAATCGAGGATGTCGCCGACGTCGTCGTCTGTTCCTCGTACTCGCGCGAGGCGGAACAGCTGCGCGCGCTCGACGGATACCGCGTGCAGGTGTATCCCTCGCGGTGCCCTGCCCCGGCGCCGGCCCGCGACGAGCTGCCCGCGTTCCTGCATGTTCCGACCTTCGGCTATCCCGTCATCGTGAAGCCGCCGGCCGGCGCCCGGTTTACGGCCATCGATGCGCTGTTCGAGCGCGATCTCGACCGCTTTCGCGCCGGGCTCGAGACGCTCGCGCCGTTCTTCGGCGAGCTGGCCGACATTCCCGACGAAGCCGTCGACGCGATCACGCCCTACTGGAACAACGGCTACTTCTACGGCGACGACGCCCGCGTGGCCTACGCGATGGTCCGGGCACACCGGCCGGCCCGCATCGTGGAGATCGGCGGCGGCAATTCGACGAAGTTCATGCACCACGCAATCGTCCGCAACGGCGGCGGCACCGACATCATTTCGGTCGACCCGATGCCGCGCGGGCCGATTGACGACCTCTGCGCCGAGGTGATCCGCCAGCCGCTGCAGCGCGTGGATCCCGCCGTCTTCGATCGCCTCGAGCCGGGCGACGTTCTCTTCATGGACGGGACGCACCAGGTGTTCCGTGGCACCGATACGGTCACGTTCTTCCTCGACGTGCTGCCGCGGATCCGCCCGGGCGTCCTCGTACACGTGCACGACATCACGCTGCCGGCCGACTACCACGACGAGTTCGCCGATCGCTACTACGCGGAACAGTACGTGCTCGCCGGCATGCTCCTGGGCGGCGCGCTGTGCCGCACCACGCTTCCGGTTGCCTGGCTGAACGAGCGCGGCCTGCTCACGCGCGGCGGCGGAAGCTTCTGGATGGAGAGGGTGTGAAATGACGATGCAGGCGACGCAGGACGATATTCTCGAAGCGGTCTCGGCGCTGCCGCAGGACTGGCACGGCGTCGGCACGATGCTCCGCTCAGTGCTCGCCGCGATCGCGCGGCATACGGGCGGGCGGCTCGTGCGGTCGGCCGAAACCGGCACCGGCAAGACCACGCTGCTGCTGTCGCACCTGAGCGAGCGGCACACGGTGTTTGCCGTCGACTACGGGCGAAGCCTGAGCGTCACCCGCCAGAGCCCGCTGCTGCGGCGCGAGCGCGTCGAGTTCGTCGAGGGTCCGACGCAGCGGACCCTGTTCCAGTACCGGTTCACCGAGCCGCTCGACTTCGTCCTGATCGACGGCCCCCACGCCTATCCGTTTCCCCAGATGGAATACTGGGCGTTCTATCCGCACATCCGCGAAGGCGGGCTGCTCGCAATCGACGACATCCACATCCCGACCATCCGCCACCTGTTCGATTTCCTCTGCGAGGAGCCGATGTTCGAGCTGGTCGAGGTCGTCGAAGCCACGGGCTTCTTCCGTCGCACGTCCGCGCCGCTCTTCGATCCGTACTCGGACAACTGGCACCGTCAGCCGTTCAATGCCGCACGCTTTCCCGCGAGCACGGCGGCGCCTGCGTCGCGCACCGGACACGACGAGGCCGCCGAGTACCGCGAGCGCCTGCTGCCGCTGATCGCCAGGTGGCGTGCGGCCGGTACGCGCGTGGCCATCTTCGGAACCGGCGAGCACACGACACGGCTGTTCGACATGGTCCCTGAGCTCGAGACGCTGTCAATTGCCGGCTTTCTCGATTCCGATCCCGGCAGGCGGGGCACGACATGGCGGCGGTGGCCCGTCTACACGCCCGACTGGGCCGAGGGGCACTGCGACGTCGTGCTCTGTTCGTCGTTTCACCACGAGCTCGCGCAGATGGCCCTGCTCGATCACGTGAACGTGAAGGTGGTGCCCTCGCACATCCGGAAGGCGGCCTGAACCGTGGCAGCGGCATCGCCAGCCATCCTGGTGGTCTTCCCGTGGTGCCTCGATCGGACGGGGCACGGCAACGTGCAGCGCGTGCTCTCGATGGCCCGGTACGTGTCGGCCCGCGGTGTCGCGGTCGACCTTGTCTATCAGGGCAACCCGCGGGTGCCGAGCCGTGAGCACGAGCTGATCGGTTTCCGCCGCGTCCTGCGGGTCGACGGCTGGCACAGCAGCGACGATGCCCGGCTGTACGCCGAGTGGGAGAGGTTCTACGAAGGACACGAGCAGCCGTCGTGGAACCTCAGTCCCGGCTCGGCGCTGACGGCCGTCGTCAGGAGCCTGCTCGATGCCGTGCCGTACACGGCCGTGATCTCGTCGTACGCCTGGACGGCCCCGATCTTCACGACCGCGCCCGACGACGTCCTGCGAATCGTCGACCTGCACGACGTGCTCTCGCATCACGCCAGCCGATGCCTTGAAACGACGGGCCGCCAGGCCCCGTTCACGCTGCCGTTCGACACCGAACGCATGCTCTGGCGGCATTGGGACGTGCTCCTGGCGATCACGCGCGACGAAGCGGCGCTGATTGAGCCGACGCTCCGTCCGGATCAGCGGCTCCTGACGGTCCCGCATGCGGTGACGAGCTCCGAAGCGGTACCGCCCCGACCGGCTCCAGGCACTGTCGTCTACACGGGAAGCGACAACCACTCGAACCAGGCGGCCATGGCATGGCTGCTGACCGAGGTCTGGCCGAAGGTGCTCGCCGCCCGGCCCGACGCCACGCTGCGCGTCGTCGGGTTGATCTGCGGCCCTCTGCAGCAGACGCCGCTCGGCTCCACACCCGGGGTCGACTGGCGCGGACTCGTCGACGATCCGTCGGTCGAGCTCGCGTCGGCGGCCGTGTGCGTTGCGCCGTACCTGTATGGGTCGGGCCTGAAAATCAAGGTGATCGAGGCAGCCGGCGCCGGCTGCGCCGTCGTCACCACGAGCGCCGGGGCCGAAGGCTCCGGGCTCGTCCATGACACACACGCACTGATCGAAGACGATCCATCGGCCTTCGCCTCGGCCATCGTCCGTCTTCTCGACGACAAAGAGGCACGGGCGAGACTCGGGTCGGCAGCGCTGGCGCACGCGCGCCGGGCGTTTTCCGACGACGCGTGCTACGGACCGCTCGTCGACCTCATCCGCGCGCATGCGACGTCGGCCCGGCAGGCTCCTGCCCTGATTCCATCCGCGGTCGTCGCCCGGGCACGCACGGCATGGAGCGCGCTCGGCCGGCCGGACGTTGTCGTCTGGGGCAACGGATCGCACACGCGCGCCCTCGTCCCGGCGCTGCACGCATTCGGCGCGCACGTGCGGTGCATCGTCGACGGGGGCGCCGACCAGCGGTCGGAGAGTCCGGAAGGGATCGACGTCCTGCCGCGGCGCCTCTATCAGGCCCGCAGGTTCGATCTCGTCGTCCTCTCGTCGCAGGTCTACGAACCCGAAATGTGGAGAGACCTGGCGTTGGAACGCGCCGCCGGCGCGCATGTTCTTGGCCTCTACCGGCGCGAGCTCATGACGCCATCGATCCGGCAGCATCTTGTCGCCGGCGCGCTATCCGTACCGCCTTATCGAGCGCCGTCGTCGCGGGTTCCTTCAGACGCGGCCGCCCGGTAGCCGCTGTCGGCGCCGGTCTCAGGCCGTCGCCGGCAGCACGGGCAGACGTTCGCGTCCCAGCGTCCGGCGGACGAGCGACGCGACGCCGGCCGTACTCCGCTCGATGCAGTAGATGCGCGCGAAGACGTAGAAGAAGCGCGCGATTCGATCTTCGTCGGCGCGTCGACGGTCAGGGTCGAGCGCCGCGGCCAGTGCCGGCCCGACCTGCTCGAGGCTCTGTACGTCGTGCGTGAACCCAAGACCGCCGTAGTAGGCCTCGCCGAGTACCACCGTCTCGCGCCCCAGCAGCAGCGCCTCGAGCCCGGCCTGCGAGCAGACCGTCACGCAGACGTCGCTGCGACGGATCAGATCGCAGGTGTCGTAACGGTTGTCGGCGTCCACGACGCACTGGCCGGACGTGGACAGCAGCTGCCACAGCCCGACATCCTCCTGCAGCGCCGCAATCGTGAGGCCCTCGTATGAATACTCGGCCGGCGGGAACGCCCTGCGCATCACCGGACTGCCGGGACGTTCGCGCGGATGGATCTTCAGCACGAACGTGCACCCGTGCTCGACGGCCCAGCGGGCGACGGCACGGATTGCGTCGACCTGCGAACCGACCCGGCTGTTGAAGAGCACCGACGAGTCGGTCAGCACGTTGGCCAGGTAAAGCACGACCGGGCGGCCCGCCTCCGCCCCGGGCCAGTGCCGATTCGGAGAGCGGTGATCGTCGGTCTTCACCGTCCGGATCGATGCGAGGTACTCGTCGACGTAGCGGCGGGCGTCCCGCGGGTCGACCAGATCGGCCCATCGCCAGTAATAGTTGCGTGCCGGGATGCGGTTGACCGCAATACCTGCCACGTCGTCCCAGACGAGCAGGCGCCGGTCGAGGCTGAACTCGAGCGCAATCACGCGAATTCCCCGCAGGACCGCCAGGTACCGGTAGACGGCACACACCGTCAGGTGTCCCTGCGGAATGACGACCGCGTCGGGCCGGGCCCAGTCGAGCCACCGGCCGATGATCGTCGCCGCCGCTGCCGCGCACCGCATGTGTTCGACGAGCGTGTTCCAGTGGCTTGCGCTGTCCGGGTTGAAACGATCGGGCGTCACGCCCAGGGCGACGCAGACATCAAAGAAGCAGGCATCGAAGAGCGGCACGCCGCTGACACGAAGGGCACGGCAGGTGTCGCGATCGATGTCGAGGTCGAGCCTGGCGAGCTCCGACGGCAGTCGGGCCGGAATCGCGCGGATGCCGGCATGCGCAAGGTGCTCGCGCAGCTGGTCGTAGTCGACGCCGAACCAGTGGTCTTCGAAGACGGCTGCGACCGCGTCGGATGCCGGCAGGTCGGGTGTCGAGGCGCGCAGGATCCCGACAGCTTCGCCGGGGTCAGCGAAGTCGAGCCGCGGAGAAAATCCCCACGTCCCGAGCTGACGGGCAATGTCCTCGTACCACCGGCTCGCAATCACGATGAAGACGCTGCCGAGCGGCTCGTCGGCGAGCAGCGACGGATCGCGGACCGGAAGTCCTTCGAACGTCGAGCCCCACTTCGCGGGATCGTTATCGACGAAAAACGACACGGAAAGATCGGACGGCCAGCGACGCCACGCCTGCCGTGCACCTTCCGACGCGCCGAAGAAGACGATCTTCCGTGTCATCATTGCGGGACGCCGGCAGCGGCCGCCCGCGCGCTATCGGCCACGAGCGCGTATTGATCCCTGATCACCGAAGCGATCCGATCGAGACCGTGCGTGTTGACGAGCCGCTGTCGCGCACGCGCGGCCCGGCGGGCACGCTCGTCCGCCGATGCGCCCGCCACGGCGCGGAGTGCGCCCGCGATAGCCGATGGCGACGAATAGGCGCAGCGCTGCGCCGCAGCGAAGAACGACGGCTCGCTGCAGAACAGCTGCGGGACGAGTTCGTAGTCGATGTCCCAGCCGGCTCCCGTCTCGAAAAGATCGCGATGACCGCCCCACCGGTTGGCCACGACCGGCAGGCCCGCCACGATCGCCTCGGCAACCGGCAGGCCGAGTCCCTCCCCGAGACTGGCTGTAACGTACGCGTCGTGCTCGACATACAGCGCGCGGAGCGTCGCGTCGGACAGACGCTCGCGAACGACGACCACGTCGGCCCGCGGTACCGTCCACGTACACGACGACGAGACCTTGAGCGTCAGCGTTGCTTCGCCGGGGTGCGGAAAGGCGGCGAGGAAGCCCTCGAGCAGCAGGTGGAAGCCCTTCCGGAAATGCGGCTCGCCTATCGACAGGAAGCGGAACGGTCGCTGCGCGTCGGCGCCTGACTTGTGCGGCACGCTGACGGCGGCCACCGGCGGCGGCACCAGGTAGACCGGCACGGTCACACCGGAGGCGAGCAGCGTCTCGCGCACGAAGGTCGATGGTGCCCAGACCGAGTCGAAGCCGTTCAGCGTGGCCGTCCACCCGGACGGATACCGATCCCACTCATGGAAGACGACCGCCGTGTTGTACGCGCCAGGCACCGGCCGGAACCGCGGGCCGATGGTGTGATGCAGGAACCACGCGTCCGACGGGAGACGGCCTGCCGGCGCGTATGGCTCTCCCTGAACGGGCAGTCCCGCGGCTTCAAACCCCAGCCGGTACAGTCGGGCCGCCTCCACGTAGCTCGGCAGCCCGTCATCGATCAGGAAGACGATTTCCACGGTCGTATCACCGAATCGTCGCGCCCGTGCGAAGCCGGTCGAGCGGCTCGACGAAGTCGTCGAAGCGCAGCAGCTGCTGATCGACCGTGCCCACGAGCAGGGACGTTCCGGCCCAGGCCGCGCGGAACGGGTGGTACACGGTCAGCAGCAGGCGCGTGCCGTCCTCGTGTTCGAGCTCGACGAGGTCCGCTTCCGGCCGCGTCGTGACCGTCCATCCGCAGCCGGTCGAGCGATATCCCGCCGCGCCGTACGGCCCCAGGGCGACGGGCACCAGACCCGACACCGGATGCCAGCGCCATCCCTCGGCCAGTCGCCTGCGCACGTAGCTGTTGTCTACCCGCCGCGTCGACGGCTCGAGTATCAGGCCGTCGGCGTCGCCCCGAATATCGAACAGGGTGAATCCGTCAGCCGCCTCGATCCGTGCCCCTTCACCGGGAGCCCACGAACCGAGGCCGCGCGTCGTGTCGCCTTCCGCCGGCAGAACGCTCCAGTAGAGGCGCCCGTTCCACCAGGCTCCCCACGTCGGGACAAACGGCAGGTCCTCGATGACCGGCGTCTCACCGGCCGCGCGTCGATACATGACATACGGCCCGGTAACAGGCGACATCGCGCGGCCCGTTCCCCACGCGACCGCACCCTCCTCGCCCAGCGGCAGCTCCGACACGATCGGCCGGGGCCACTCGTGAAACGGTGCATTCGCCCCATCCGGTCGGACGAGACGGCTGGCGCGATCGTTCGCGCGCACGCAGATGACGCCGTCACGGACCGGGTACGCGATCGACCAGCGTTCGCCTGGCGTCCCGAACAAGCACGGCGAGCGCATGACCGACACCTCTGCTGCGCGGCGCGCCTGAACCGGGGCACTGCGGTCGAGCTCGAACGACACGCGCATGTCTGCGGTCTCGACGACGAACGGCAGCAACGGCGAGGGAGGGAACTCGTCATCCGCCGGACGACCAATCACTCCGGTATGCAGCCGTCCGAGTGCTGCGGGGTCGAGACGCACGGACAACTCGAAGGCGGCCGGCGCTTCCCGCGCCGCCTGGCGTCTGTCGGCACCGGTCAGCTGCACCTGCAGGCGAGCAGCAAGGGTCCCGCAGCCGGACGTCTCTACCGCACTCTGCAGACCGGTAAGCCGAAGCAGAGCCGCCCGGGTCTCCGCTTCCTGTTCGAGGCTCGCTGCGCACTGCAGCCACGAGCCGATCAGGTGCAGGCTCGTCCGCAGCGACTCGTCGACCCGCTGGACTGACGCCACGGTGCTGCTGGCATCGCGGTCCCTCGGCACGACGGGTCGAGCGTAGAAGCCGGGCCCATCGGCCGTTCGATGCGGCCCCCACGCCCGCCCAAGCAGGCCGTCGAACACCGCGAGCGCCCAGCGTCGTTCGTCGGCTGTGGCGGTTCCGCCTGCGCGCGACCAGGCCGCCAGCAGCCGCAGCGCCTCGGCCAGATAGCGTCGCCCTGTTCCGGTCGATCGGGGCTCGCGCCCGCCCTGTTCAGCCTCGAGTGAGGCGCCGGCACGCGCATCGTGCAGGCGGGCCACGGCTTCAGGCAGCCCTGCGACAAACGTACGGCCGTCGGGCAGATCCGCAATCCGCCGCCAGTCGACGATTACCGTTGATGCGGGACGATAGCGCCGTTCGAGGCCACGCGCCGCTTCATCGAGCGCGTCGGCAACCGCACGGGCGTCGAAGCCATCACCGCTGAAGGTCCGCCACCTGGTGTAGAGCGCATCTCCCGTTCTGCCGCCCGCCACGATCGTGTGAGCCTCACGGACCGCGGCCGCCAGACGCGTAGGACGCACCCCCGAATGGCGCTTCGCGCATGCCGCAATCGACGGTACTTCGACCCGGGTCGACAGCACGTCGTCGACCGTCCCCAGCTCGATCCCCTGACCCGCCAGAATACCGGCGCCACTCGCGTTGACGACGCGACGGCCCGACTGCGCGATGCGCGCGGCGAGCCAGTCGCGGAACTGGAGCAGTGCCGGTGTCGTGGTCGTGTCGCGTCCGTGCAGGTCCGGCACCGTGACGCACGTCCTCGCCCCGATTTCGCGGCGCCACACGTCCTCGAGCGTGGCTCCCCCTGCGGCCTGCCGCGACCAGTCGAGCTCACAGGTCGTGCCGCGTGCATACGGTCGTCCGTCGGTGAACGCGAGATCGGCGCCGACGATGACGATCGGATCGCAGCCGGCGAGAAGCGCGACCTGGAACGCGGCGGTAAGGACCGATCCCCAGACATCGAGACGCCCCACGTCGAGCCCGGCTTCGTTGAACCAGGGCCACGGTTCGTGGTTCGACACGTGAAACCAGAACGTACGCCCGTCGAACGCGGCGGTCGCCGTGCGATCGAGCGCCGACTCGGCAACGAGCCATGTCTGCGGGCAGTGTGGCAGCGACGACAGATGGCGCGCGTTCAGTTCACCGGGATCCACGCCGACAGCCAGGTGTGGCTCGACGCCGGCCAGCAGCAGCGGACGCAGCGCGGTGTCGCAGGCGACGACGAACGCGCGCTCGTGCAGATCGGGATGACGGGCGAGCGCGGCATCGAGCGACGGTCCTGCGGCCACCACGACCGCGGGAACGCCGCGGCAGGCATCCTGCAGATGGCGGATGTCGCTCCCGGCCACGATTGCCGGCAGGTTGCGAAGCGAGTTGACGAGATAGCGCGGCGCGAACTTCCGCCGGGCCGTCTGGTTGGCGGCAACGCCGACGAGGATCTTCTTCAGCACCTGCGCGGCGCGGCCCACTTCGGGCGTCAGTTGAAGCCCCGGCCCGAGCAGCACCGGTGGCGGCTGCGGCGCCCCGGTGAACAGCCGCCAGGCCTCCTCGGCACCCGCGTAGTCGGGTGCCGACAGGTAGGCCAGCCTGTCGTCCTGCCTCCAGCGACGCCAGGTCGCGCCGCCGACGAACGCGCGCGCCGCCGCCGCATCCGGTTCGAGCGCCAGCACGCGGGTGCCCGGCGCATGCGCCTGGAGCGCATCGAACACCGCACCGTCACCCGGCCCGATGATGGCAACGACCGGCGGCACGGGACGTCCCTGCAGCTCGGCCGTCAGCCACTGCCAGGCGTCGGCCACGCGATCGCCGGTCCGAGGAAGGGTCGCCTGCGTCATGCGATCGACCGTCACGCCCGGTCAGGCCACCGACGACTCGCGGCCGGCCCGGCGCGACGCCGCGCGGACACGTGTACCGGCTGCGCGCCGGTCGATCGCCGCATACAGCCCGAAGTACTCGCGCGTCATCGTCTCGAGCATGAAGCGCTGCTGATACCGCAGGCGTGCGTGCTCACGGGTCGATCGACGCACGACGTTCGGCAGGCTGCTGATGCGCTCGAGCAGCGTGGCCAGCTGATCCGCATTGTTCGCCGCGAAGCGGAATCCCACGTCGTCGTCGACGAGGTCGGTCAGCTCGGGAATGTCGCTGACGGCCACGAGGGTGCCGTCGCAGAACGCCTCGAGCACGCTCACCGGCAGACCTTCGCTGCGCGACGGCAGCACGAGCAGGTCGGATGCCGCCGCGATGCGCCGCGCAGCCGGACTGTAGCCATGGACGCAGACGCGCTTCTCGACCCCAGCCTCTGCCGCGGCTGCCAGCAGCGCATCGGTCGTGCCGTCGCCGACGAAGACACAGAAGACCGGCAGGTCCGGTCGACGGGCCAGGGCCTCGACGAGGAGCGTCTGGTTGCGGCGCGTGCCGACGGTGCCGACACAGGCCACGACCAGCGTGCCGCTGCGTCGCAGCCGCGTCATCTCGACGATCAGTTCGGCGTCGCGGTCGTCCGGCGGCGGGCCCTCGGAACGGACCCCGTAAGGGATGAGCGCGATGCGCGCCGGCGACACGCCGAGTGACACGAGCGTGTCGACCGCATGCCGCGACGGCACGGCCACACGGTCCATCAGGTCGAGCACGGCCACGTCGGTCGCCACCTGATCTCCGCTGCTGACCTGTCCCCACCCGTGCATCGTCTGGAGGATCGGCGCCGACAGCCGGCGCGCGCCGGTGAAGAGCAGCGCGACCATCGCCGCCACGGCACCGTGCGCGTGCAGCACGTCGGGCTCGCGGCCCGGCGTGTACCAGTCGAGCAGCGCCCGCACCGCACGCAGGTTCGGTGCGTGCTGCCGCTGGAACATCGAGTCGACCAGCCGCACCCCGACACCGGACGCGGTCAGCTCGTCGAGATAGCCGCCGTAGTTGCCGTGACCGGACGGGCCCGTTTCCGACGCGACGACACGCACGTGATGGCCGGCGCGCTGCTGCTCGATCGCCAGGTCGGTCACGACGCGGCCGGCGCCGCCCTGCAGGAACGGCGTGAGGTGGAGGATTTTCATGGCAACGTCTCCCACGGGTCTTCCGTTCTCGCCTGCTCCGGGGCGAGCACGACGATGTCGACACGCCGGTTGCGTGCCCGCGACGCGGCGTCGACGTTCGGCAGGCGGGGTCGATGCTCGGCGTAGCCGGCGGCTCCCAGCCGTTCCGGGGCGAGCCCGTGCGCGATCAGCAGTTCGACGACACGCATCGCACGTGCGGCCGACAGTTCCCAGTTCGAGGCGTAGCGTGCCGTGCTGATTGGCACGTCGTCGGTGTGCCCCTCGACGCGGACGAGATTCGGCAGTGCACGCAGTTCGGCAGCAAGCGCCGCCAGCGCCTCGGTCGCACGCGGCGACAGCTCGGCCGACCCGGGCGGGAACGAGCCGGCCTCTGGCAGCGAGATGACGACTCCACGTGCCGAGGAGAGCACTTCGAGGCCCGGCAGCAATCCCGTCCCTGCCGCGAAGGTGCCGAGCGCCTCGACCAGCGGATCCACCCCCGCCGCCGGCTCTGCGTCTGCCGCCTCGATGGCGTCGGGCCCGGGCAGGTTCGTCGCGACGACGGTTCCGGCGAACCCGTCCCCATCGTCGGCCGCGATGGTGTCGCCCGGTGTTCCGGCCGAGAGCTCCCCCGCTGTCCCATCGACGGGTGAGACGACATCCGATTGTGAAAGCACCTTGCTGACCGCGCGTGCCTCGTCGGCGCTGGTCGTCGCGTCGATGGCACTCGACGCGTCGGCTGCTGCTGACACGTCGAACGTTGCCGACGCATCCGGTGCGGGCGACGCCTCGGGTGCCGCCGCGCCGGCGGCGTACAGGCTCGCGAAGACCGCGAGCAGCAATGTCACGACGTCGGCATAGCCGAACAGCCATCGATCGCCCGACGCCCGCGCGGCGTGGGGATTGGCAACCGGCACCCGTGTCTTCATGCCACCTCCGCCCACGACGCCGCGGGGCGGTGCAGCGTCAGGTAACCCGCCAGCCGCTCCTCGAGCACGCCCGGCGAGGCGCCGTCGCGCATGGCCACGACGCCGTCGATGACCAGCTCGCGGCACACCGCGTCGTAGCGCGCCCTGGCGCGCAGGCGCGTGGCCAGCGGCAGAAACAGCAGATTCGCCGCGCCAACCCCGTAGATCGTCGCGACGAAGGCGGCGGCAATACCGGGCCCGATCGGCTGGCCGGCCACCGTCTGCATCACCCGCATCAGGCCGAGCACCGCGCCGACGATGCCGAGCGTCGGCGCGTAGCCGGCGGCGGCTTCGAGCACCTGGGCACGCTGCTCGTCGCGCTCGGCGAGCACGCGCGCTTCGATCTCGAGCGTCTCGCGAACGACCGGCAGCGGCAGGCCGGCCACGAGCAGCGACAGCGCCCGCGCGAGGAACGGGTCGCGCAGCTGGTCGATGTCGCGCTCGACCGCGGCCAGCCCGTAGCGGCGCGCCTTCCGCGCGCAGCCGATGAGCGTGGGCACGATGGCTTCCGGCGGGTTGCCGCGGCGATGCGTGAGGTCGCGGACGGCCCGCCAGGCCTCGCGCAGCGTCGCAACCGGATAGCTCACCAGCAGCGCGGCAAGCGTGCCGCCAAGGACGACGAGTATGGCCTCGGGCTGGAGGAACATCACGAGCCGCCCGCCCATCGCGGCATGCGCCGCGAGCACGACGCCCCCGCCCAGCACCAGGCCCACCGCCGACAGTCTGCTTCCCGACTCACCCATCTACGCCCCCTGCATGACCGGCTGTCCGACACCGGTTGCCGCCAGACGATCTGCGGCCGCGATCACCGCCGCCAGCGGCGCCAGCACGTCGCCCCCGAGCTCGGCGTGCAGGCGACGCGCGTGAGCCAGATCGTCGGCGGTGTCGACCGTCAGCCGCAGATCCGCGCGCCGCAGCTCGTGCGGCGCCATGACGTGAACGCTCCTGAAGCGCGCGTCGCGCCTGATGAACGGTGTGACGTGCTCGTGGTCGTACGGATCACTCGACAGGACCGACGCACGCTGCAGCGCCTCGACGCGCACGCCCTCGACGCCGGCACCGATCGGCAGGCCGCCTTCACCGGCGTGATCGACATCGGTCCCCGCCATCTGCACGAGCACGCGCTCGACGGCGCCGCTGTCGACGAACGGGTTGTCCGCCGTGGCTCTGACGACGTGTGTGAGCGCGTACGCGCGGGCGGCGGCCAGATAGCGCGCCAGTACGTCGAGCTCGGCGCCCCTGAACACCTCCACACCATACGCCTCCGCCTCCCGCGCCACCGCGTCGTCATCGGGTCGCTCCGTCGTCGCGACGATGACGGGCAGGCCGGCGCAGGCCAGACGGCGTATGCAGTGCTCGAGCAGCGTGCTCTGACCGATCCGCGCAAGCACCTTGCCCGGCAGACGGCTCGAGCCGAAGCGCGCCTGCAGGACGACCGCCGCCTGCATCAGGCCACCTCCGAACGTGCAGGTGCGACCGTGGACGAAAAGCCGATCGACTTCTCGTCGACGAACACCGACGACTCGTAGCTCGACATCCACAGCCCGACCCGATAGCGACCGACGCGCGGCGCGACGCGGCGTCCGAGCGCCAGGTCGACGAGCATGCGCGGGAAGTCGGCGCCGGCCGCAATCGTCAGCGGGATGCCGCCCGAAAAGCGCGGGTTCACCTCGAACACGACAGGCCGGCCCGCAACAATGCGGCACTGGACATTGATGGCGCCAATCGCCTTCAGCGCCCGCGCCGTCCGACAGCCGGCCTCGACGAGCAACGGGTCGGCCACCGTGCATCCGCGATCGACGACGCCGGCGCGGATGACGCGGCGCTCGCGCGGCACGACCGACAGGACCTGGCCATCGAAGTCGCAGAGCACGTCAATCGTGAACTCGGGACCGTGCAGGTACGGCTGCAGCACCGGATCGTCGACGTAGCTGCAGAAGAACTCGAGCTCGCGCAGGTCGCGGATCGGGAACGCCCCGACACCGCCCCGCCCGGTGCGCGGCTTGACGAACAGCGGCAGCGGCACCGGCGACGGCAGCTCGTCGGGACGCCACGTGGGCGCCGCCTCGACGCCGTGTTCGGCGAGCAGCCGCCAGGTTGCCCGCTTGTCGTTGCACGCCGCTGTGGCCGCTGCCGGCGACACCGCCACGCGCGTCCCGCACGCTTCGAAGCGATCGCGAGCCTCGGCAATCGCCGTCAGCTCGTCGTCGATCGTCGGGATGAGAAGGCCGACCCGTTCCTGCCGGCAGATCGCCAGCAGGGCGTCGATGTAGGCCGGATCGTCGGCCATCGGCACGTGATAGGCGCGATCGGCCACGTACACGGTCGGCGACAGCGGATTGACGTCGGTGACGACGACGTCGCCGCCGCCGGTGGCGAGCAGCGCTCGCTGGAAGGCGCGCACGAGCGGCACGCGGCGCGACCCGGCCGTGACGAGGACGTTAAGCGACACGGTGGGTCTCCGCCACGGGATGCAGGTCGACGTGCGCCGTGGTGAGCGGCTCGCCGGGGGCGAGCGGACGGGCCAGCGGGAGGCCAATCACCGAGAAGAGCGCCGATGGCGGCAGGCCGCTCGCCGGACGCAGCGCCACGAAATCGTCGCCGGTGATGACGTGGCCGGCCGGCAGCGCATGACGCGCGCACAGCGACCGGCGGCTCGCCACGACGTTCGGCGCCTCGGCCGCCAGGCAGGCCTTGCGCCCGGAGCCGAGCGCCGACCAGGCGCGCCGGCCGGCGCGAATGGCGGCGGCCAGCTCCGACGGTGTGCTCGACACGGCGCGGTCGACCGAATCGTCGTCGTCTTCGAGCACGAGGTGCCGCTCGTAGATCGAAGCGCCCAGGGCGACGGCAATCGGCAGGGCGAACGTGTCTTCACCGTGATCGGACAGGCCGACCGGCACCCGGCAGTCGGCCGCCAGCGTCCGGATGGCGAGCAGGTTCTCGCTGCCGCGCGGCACCGGATACGCCGAGACGCAGTGCAGCAGGGCCACCTGATCGGCGCCGGCCAGCCGCGCGACGGCCAGTGCGTGGTGCACCTCGGCAAGCGTCGCCATCCCCGTCGAGACGATCAGCGGCTTGCCGGTCGCGGCTGCGCGGACAATCAGCTGATCCCAGGTCACATCGCCGCTGGCGATCTTGTAGGCGTCGACGCCGATGCGCTCGAGCATGTCGACGGCCGACTCCGAGAAGGGCGTGGCGATCACCTTCAGTCCGTGCATCGACGCCCGGGCCGCCACCGCGCGGTGCGCTTCTTCGTCGAGCTCGAACTGCCGGAAGAAGTCGACGAGCGAACGCGCGTCAACGTGCAGCGGCGCGGGACACGACGGAGCCACGAGCTGGTCGGCGACGATCGTCTGCAGCTTCACGGCGTGCGCGCCGGCCGACGCGGCTGCGTCGACGAGCGCCAGCGCGCGATCGATCGATCCGCCGTGATTCAGCCCGATCTCGGCGATGACGAACGGCGGTATGTCCTCGGCGATGCGCCGACCGGCAATGGAAATGGCGGAACGTTCAGGCAGCATGGCGTTTCGATGCCTCCTCGACGAGCGCTGCGGCCAGCGCCGGCAGATCGGAGAACCGTTGCAGATCGGCGCGTGCGGCCGTGTGGCCGGGGTGCCGCTCCCAGACGCGGCACCGGACGGGCAGCATGCCCGCCGCGCGGGCGCCCTCGATGTCGCAGACTTCGCTGTCGCCCACCACGACGGTCCGCGCCGCGGGTACTGACAGCTGCCGTGCCATCCAGGCGAAGCAGTCCGGATCCGGCTTGCCGCGCCCGGTGCCGATCGCCGACGCGTAGCCGACGACGTCGACGAACGGCGCAAGACCGAGCGCTTCGACCTTTGCCCGCTGAATGGTGCGCGGCCCGTTCGTGAGCACGCCGAGCCTCCAGCCGGAGGCGCGCAGCTCGCGCAGCACACGGGCGGTCGTGCGCGGCAGGCGCAGGTGCGGCCGGTGGTACCGGAGGTGATCGATCAGCTCCGGCAGCCACGCCGACGGCAGCCCGTGACGCTCGAGGCACTCCTGCAGCTCGCGTCCCGCGGTCGCCCCGCGCGACGCGTGCGCGAGCGTCGTGAACAGCAGCCTTTCGGACAGACCGGTCCGGTCAGCCAGGTGTGCTGCCACGGCAGCAAGGCCGCTCAGCCGGAAACGGCGGTACGGATAGAGCGTGTCGTCGAGATCGAAGACGACGGCGCGCACCTCACGCGGCATGGCGCGCTCCCTTCCCGCGGCTCCTGAGCAGATCCGCCACGCGTGCGGCAAAGCGCTCCAGGCCGCGAGCGTCGACGAGACGCGCCGCCGTATCCCCCTGAGCCGCGGCGTGCGCCGGCTTCGCGAGGAGTCGCGCGACCGCATCGACGACGCGCTCGGGCGTGGCCGGCCGGCCGCCCGGCGCCGCCGCGGTAACCGCTCCGAGCGCGGCGGCCGCGTCGATCGCGCGCCGCTGCGCCGCCACGACGGGCACGGCCACAGCCGGCGTCCCGAGCGCGCATGCCTCGTACATCGTGACGCCGCCGTTGACGACGGCAGCCTGACAGCCCGCGAGGGCATCAGCCAGTCCGCGCGACGCATCGATCCAGCGGCAGCCGGACGGCAGCTCAGGCAGGGAGTCGGCGACGAATCCTGCCGCGATCTCGACGCGGAACGCCGGCAGGCGCGCAGCGACCTGCCCGGCGATCGCCGCACCGAGCCGTGCGACGTGCGCGCCGCCACCGAGCGCGATCAGCAGACACCCGGAATCGCGCCGGACCGGCCGCCGGCGCCGCGCGGCGACCGACGGTGCAAGCAGCATCCACGCGGGTCCGGTGCACCACCGCCCGTCGTGCCGGCGCCGCGCCGCGAAGCTGCCGTCGACGACAAGGTCGGCGTCGCAGAGGCCGGTCGAAGCGTCGAGCAGCGCGACGACCGGCACACCGGCCGCCTGTGCGCGCCTGATCCAGCGGTCACGATGCCGTCGCGATGGCTCGTCGACGACGAGCACGTCCGGCTGCAGGAGCTGTTCGAGCCGCGGCCCGGCGTGCACGGTCCAGCCGAACGCCAGCGCGCGATCGCGCGCGCCGTCGGAGCCCCGCAGGGCGAGCTCGCGGCGGACGCCGAGCGCATCGGCGATCGCCCCGCAGCGGACGAGATGGCCGAAGCCCAGCCCGGCCCCGGCTGCCGACGCGAAAAGCACGTAAGGTCGGGGTCGCGTCGACATGGTCAGCCTCCGAAGAGCCGGCGAACGACGGAGATGACGTGATCGACCTGCGCGTCCGACAGCGCAGGCGACAGCGGCAGCGACAGCACGGTGTCGGCGAGCTGCTCGGCCACCGGAAACGCACCGCGGCTGTAGCCGAACCGGTCGCGGTAGTAGCTGTGCAGGTGCAGCGGATGGAAGTGGACGCTCGTCGAGACGCCGGCCTCGGCAAGCCGCTCCGCGGCTTCGTCGCGCGTGATACCCGCACGGCCGTCGACAAGCACCATGTAGAGGTGATGCGCGTGACGCGAGCCGGCGGGCGGCGGCGCGAACCGGCCCAGCGGCAGATCGGCGAACGCCTCCTCGTACGCCCGGGCAATGGCCGCCCGGCGCGCGTAGTTGACCTCGATCTGCGCGAGCTGATGCAGGCCCATCGCGGCCTGCAGATCCGTCATGTTGTACTTGAAGCCCGGCAGCACGACGTCGTAGCGCGCCGGCCGACCGATCTGGTGGCGCGTCCACGCCGGGCGCGTCATGCCGTGCAGCGACGCGGTACGGATCCACTCGGCCGCCTCGGCCGAGGCCGTCGTGAGCATCCCGCCTTCGCCGGTGGTGATGTTCTTCGTCGCGTAGAAACTGAAACAGGTGAAGTCGCCAATCGCGCCCACCTTGCGGCCCCGCGCGATGCCCTCGATGCAGTGCGCGGCATCCTCGATCATGACGATGCCCTGCGGCTGCGTGATGGCGCGGATCGCGAGGACGTCGGCCGGCATGCCGCCGTAGTGCACCGGGATGACGGCGCGCGTCCGGGGCGAGAGCGCCGCTTCGACGGCTGCCGGCGCGAGCGTGCCCGTACGCGGATCGACGTCGGCGAAGACGGGCGTCGCGCCCGCGTGCACGATGACGTTGGCCGTCGCGCAGAAGGTCAGCGGCGTCGTGATGACTTCGTCGCCCGGCCCGACGCCGGCCGCGAGCAGCGCCAGGTGCAGGCCGGCCGTGCACGAATTGAGCGCGACGGCGTGCGCGGCGCCCACGTAGGCGGCAAACTCGGCCTCGAAGCGCCGGACGCGCGGGCCGGTCGACAGCCATCCCGATTCGAGCGTCGCGATGACCTCGGCAATCTCCTCGGCGCCGATGGCGGGCGGCGCAAACGGCACGGACTCGACAGCGGTCGTCGTCTTCATGCCGCGGTCCCCATGGGGTCGGGCCCGTCGAGCGCCTCGAAGATGCGGCGCCACGCGCCGAGCGCCGCCACGTAGGAGCCCTCGAGCGCGCCGGCCAGGCCGTGCCAGTCGCCCTCGATCTGGCGGTCGATCATGCGGAGCAGCGCCGTCTGGGTCTGCTGTTCCGGCTGCTCGCCGCACGCGGTACCGAGGGCCTCGAGCGACGTGCCCGACGCCTCGGCAGCCATGACGGCCAGTTCGATCAGCGTGCGCGTGCTCTCGACGAGCGCCGCCAGTCGCCGCTGCGCGTCGTCGAGCGGGCCGCGGCGAAAGCGCCGCGCCGCGTCGCGCGCCTGCGCCTCGAGCATGCCGATGCTGTCGAGGGCCGTATCGACGGCTTCCTGGACCAGCTGCGGCAGCGGCAGCGGGTCCGACGAGGGCGGGTCGCCGCCGTCGGGCGGAGCCGCCGGATCCGGTGAGGCAGTCGGTCGACCGACACCAGCAGGTCGGCTGGCCGTCATGCCGGATCGACCGACGAGGGAGGGCGCAACGAGGATGTTCGAGGAAATCGGGCGCGGAAACGGCCCGTTTTCGCGAGTGCTGGCGATGGGTTCGGCAATCGTGACGGCCATGAGGTTCCCTTCCGCCGGTGAGTAAGGCGAGATCGTTGCCAGCTCCGGCTAAAGAAAGAGGGAGCCCCCCCGATTACCTCCACGGGCCGGGCGACAGGGATCGCCGGCCGGCCGGCATGGACGCCGGCTGCCACTCAAGGAGGAAGCTCGATGGCATCGTTTTCAGTCGTCTCGAACGTCTCGGCGGTCAATGCCCAGGCGAACCTGACCACCACCAACCTCGGACTGCAGAAGGCGCTCGAGCGCCTGTCGAGCGGGTACCGCATCAACCGCTCGGGCGACGACGCGGCGGGCCTGGTCGTTGCCAACCAGTACCGTTCGGAGATTGCCGTGCTGACCCAGGGTCTGCGCAACGCGGGCGACGGCCTGTCGGTGCTGCAGATCAAGGACGGCGCGCTCAACAACATCGCCACCCTGCTCGACCGGCTCTCGACGCTGGCCACGCAGGCGGCGTCGGCCAGCTCGTCAGTCGACCGCACCATCCTGGACCGCGAGTTCCAGGACGTGCTCACGGAAATCGATCGTGAGGCGTCGGTGGCGGGCCTCGATCAGGCCGAGGGCTTCTCGGTCTTCGTGAGCGCCGACGGCAGCAACGGCACGGTCGGCGGGCAGATCGGCGCGGTCAGCACGGCGGCGCTCGGCCTGACCGGCCTCAACGTCCTGGACGCGGCCGACGCCGCCACGGCCGTCACGACGATCGACGCGGCCGTCGCCACGCTCGGCCAGGCACAGGCCACCGTCGGTACCATCCAGAACCGGCTGCAGTTCGCGATGTCGCTCGCGCAGTCGCAGATCACCAACACCAAGGCGGCCGAAAGCCGCATCCGCGACGCGAACATCGCCGAGGAGTCGGCGAACCTGACGCGCTACAGCATCCTGACGCAGAGCGGCATCGCCGCCCTGGCGCAGGCGAACGCGAACACGGGCAGCGTGCTCGCCCTGCTGCGGTAACGACAGCAGCGATGACGGACCGGAAGCGGAGGACCTCATCCGCTTCCGGTTGATCCGGCCGCGCCGCTCCGGGGCGGCCGGATTGCCACGCGGTTCGGCAGCGACTTCCGGGCCTTCGACATGAGCAGTCCGATCACCTTCAGCGGGTTCAACAACATCGACTTCAACGTGGTGCTGAACGCGCTGATGGCGCAGGCGAGCCAGCCGCTCGCCGCGCTGCAGAACCGTCAGTCCGCGCTCAAGTCGCAGATCACGACGATCAACACCCTGAGCGCGCGCGTCGACGAACTGCGGTCGGCGGCCGAGGCGCTCGGCTCGATCTCGTCAATCTCGACGACAGCCGGCCGATCGAGCGACACGGGTGCCGTCACCGTCTCGAGCGGCCCGGCGGCCGTGCCGGCGCGGTATGACGTGGTGGTCACGACCCTCGCGCGCGCGCAGGTGACGCCCTCGGTCGAAACGTTCGCGGACGCCGACACGACGATCGTCGCCGGCGGCGGATCGATCACCATCGGCGGCGTCGAGGTCGCGATCAGCGGCGACGTCACGCTCCAGGGTCTGGCCGACGCGATCAACGCCACCGACGGCATCGGGGTGACCGCGGCAGCCATCCGGACCGGTCCCGACAGCTACCGCCTCACCCTGACGAGCACGCTGACCGGCGTCGAGCACGCCTTCACCGTCTCGAACAACCTCACCGGCGGTACCGGCATCTCGTTCGGTGCCAACGCCGTCGAGGCGTCCGACGCCGCGATCACCATCAACAACATCCCGGCCACGAGCAGCTCGAACGTGTTCGAGAGCATTGCGGCCGGCGTCACGATCACCGTGCACCGGGCCGATCCCGACGCGACGGTGAGCATCGACATCGAGCCCGACAGCTCGGCGTTCGTCGCGAAGGTCGAAGCATTCGTCGAGGCCTACAACAACATCCTGTCGTTCATCGATCGACAGCGGCTCAGCGCCGCCTCGGGCGACGCGTCGAGCATTGCCGGCGACCCGATCGTGCGGCAGCTCCGCAGCAGCCTTCGATCGGCGCTGCTCGGCGCGCACGGCGACGGCACGTTCACCCACCTGGCAGAAGTGGGGGTCGTGCTCGGGCGCGACGGCCGCCTGTCGCTCGACCGCCGCATGTTCGACGCGGCGCTCGAGACCGACGGCGACGCCGTCCGCGCACTGTTCGCCGGCGACGACGGCGTGTTCCCCGCGATCGGATCGATGCTCGACGAGTACACGCGCGCCGGCGGCATGCTGCGCTCGGCGACCGATCGCCTCGATCGCCAGGTGAAGGCGATGGATACGCAGATCCTCGCGCTCCAGGACCGCCTGGCGCTGCAGCGGGAAGCGCTGCAGCGCCAGTTCACCGAGGCCGACGCGGCGATGTCGCGCCTCCGCAGCCAGTCCGATTCGCTGGCGAGCCTGTACTGATTCCGGGTTCCCTTCACGCTTCAAGGACGTTTCCGTTCATGGTTCACGCCTCACGCGCCGCGCAGCACTACGTGCAGACCCAGGTCCGCTCGAGCAGCCCGCTCGAGCTGGTCGTGATGCTCTACGACGGCGCCATCCGCAGCGTCACGACCGCGCTCGACGCCATGGCACGCGGCGACATCCGCACGCGACGCGACGCCATCTCGAAGGCGCTCGCCATCGTCGGCGAGCTGCAGGGCACGCTGAACATGGAGCGCGGCGGCGAGATCGCCGAGCGGCTCGACGCGCTCTACACCTGGATGACCGACTCGATCGTCGAGGCGACCGTGAAGCAGGACCCGAAGCCGCTCGAGGACGTGCGGCGCATTCTCGACGTGCTGCGCGACGGGTGGCAGCAGATCGCCGCCCGGCCCGTGCCGGAGCCCGTGGCGTGACGCGCGACGAGGCCACCCGCCTGCTCGACGAGTACCGGGCGGGCATCGACGCGGAACTGAACCTGCTGCGTCAGCTGGCCGAGGTCGCCCGGCAGCAGCGCGAGGTGACGGCCGCCGGCGACTTCCAGGCCTTTCATCGCGTCGCCGACCGGCGCGATGCCATCATGCAGAGCCTCGTCACCATCGAGGAAGGCCTCCGATCGATCCGCCAGACGCTGGCGGCCCACCGCGACGTCGCCCGCCAGGTCGACGGCTACGACGCGGTCGTCGCGCGGCACCGCGAGGCCACCCTGCTCGTCGGCGAGATCCTCGCCACCGATCAGCAGTCGATGTCGGCGCTTGCCGACGCCGAACTGGCCCGCCGCAGCGCCATCGCCAGCCTCGAACGCGGCGAGACCACCCTGGCCGCCTACCGCCGCGTGCTGGCACCGCCGGCCGGCCACGCCCGGCTCGTCGACAAAATCGGCTAGCCCGTCCGGAATCGCTTGCGCCGGCCGGCCGACTCTGCGACGCTGTCGCAGATCCCCTCCCCGTCCGTTTTCGGCCGTCGACCACCAGAGACTCCCCCTGATCGACTGGAGGTCTCCATGCGTGTGCGATCCGCAGCCGGCGTGCTCCTTCTCGCCCTCTTTCTGCCGTCACTCCGGACACCCGGCGCCGGTGTGACCGCGACCCCCGCCACCGGGGTCCAGACGACAACACTGACGGCATCACTCGTGGCGTCCGGCTTCACCAATCCAGTGGGGTTCGTCCAGGATCCGACCAATCCCGCCGTGCAGTACGTCGTCGAACAGGGCGGGCGCATCCGGGTGCTGGTCGACGGACAGGTACAACCGACCAGCTTCCTCGACCTCACGGGTCAGGTGAGCTCGACCGGCGAACGCGGCCTGCTCGGACTCGCCTTCGCACCCGACTACGCGTCCAGCGGCCGGCTGTTCGTCAACTTCACCAACCTCGACGGCCACACCGTCGTGGCGCGCTTCACCCGGTCGCCGTCGAACCCGCTCCTTGCCGATCCGGCAAGCCGGTTCGACCTGGCGTGGCCCGGTGGACAGCGTTTCATCGTGCAGCCGTTCCCCAATCACAACGGCGGTCAGATCGCCTTCGGTCCCGACGGGTTCCTCTACGTCGGCATGGGCGACGGCGGGAGCGCCGACGATCCGGACCACCGGGCGCAGGACCCGTCGACGCTGCTCGGCAAGATGCTGCGTCTGGACGTGTCGGTATCCGATTCGGATCCGGAGGGATACGACGTGCCGCCCGGCAATCCGTTCGTCGGCAACGCCGACGTGCTCGACGAAATCTGGGCCTTCGGCCTGCGGAACCCGTGGCGCTGGAGCTTCGACGATCCGGCAAGCGGAGGAACCGGCGCGCTCGTCATTGCCGATGTCGGCCAGGGACTCTGGGAAGAGATCAACTACGAGCCGCCCGCCACCGGCGGACGGAACTACGGCTGGCGCAACCGCGAAGGCGCGCACGATCACATCGCCATGCCGCCGCCATTCGCCGCGCCGCTGGTCGATCCGATTCACGAGTATCCGCACAGCGACGGCCGCTCGATCACCGGCGGCTTCATCTACCGGGGCTCGGCACTGCCCGACTTCGTCGGGCGCTACTTCTTCGCCGACTACGTGACCAGCCGCTTCTGGTCGCTCGGGCTCGCGATCGACGGCAGCGGCGAAGCAACCGTGACCGACGTGCAGGAGCACACCGGCGAGCTGGCGGGCATCACGTCGCCGTCGAGCTTCGGCGTCGATGCCGCCGGCGAACTGTACGTCGTGAGTCACGACGGCGCGGTTTACCGGCTCGGATCACCGGTCGCCCCGCCGCCGACCGACAGCTGCACGACGATTCGCCCGGGCGACGACTGGACGTGCCACAACGGCGGCTGGCTGCCCCCCGGCATCACACCGCCGCCGAGCTCGCCGCCGCCCACCACACCTCCACCGTCGATACCGCCGCCATCGACCGACGACTGCACGACGATTCGCCCCGGCGACGACTGGACGTGCTACAACGGCGGCTGGCTGCC
>ERZ777003.244-NODE-244-length-114516-cov-71.782729_pt1 | contig 114516 bp, 90 predicted proteins | sample MGYA00374956_ERZ777003 | MGnify/ENA primary metagenome ERZ777003 (study PRJEB29302, sample SAMN06268252) | bioreactor metagenome | isolation source: Joint BioEnergy Institute, California, USA | place: USA:Joint BioEnergy Institute, California, USA | collected...
CGCCGCTGTCAAATCGTTTCTACACACCAGCTTCCAACCCGTGCGCTCCCCTTCTCCGCCGCCGGCCCCGCTCATCGCTTCGCCGGTGTCGCCCGAGACATCACGTGCAAGCCCGCACGCCCGCTACGGCCCGGTGCTCCCCCGCTCGGCCTCCCACTTTGACACCGCGGCCCCGATCTCGCGCGGGCTCGCCTCGCGGCTGAGCGACACCCCCAGCCCCCCCTCCTTCAGCAGCCCCTCCACGAACGCGGCGAACTCCTCGTCCGTCATCCGCTCGAAGTTCGGCCGCTTGTTCCTGCGACTCAGCCGCTCGATCTCCCCCGACGCCAGCGCCCTGACCGGCCCGGAGAGCAGACGCGGCGCCTCCCACCCCGACGCCGCCGCGGCCTCGACCCAGGCCCGGTGCCGCTGATCGAACTGCCGCGTCATCCGATCGCGACGCCGCCGGGCGTCGAGTTCGTTCTGGTACGCCACCCATGTCATCAGCGCAGGCCAGATGACCTTCTCCCCCGCCCGATCCGCCAACTGGTTGATCCCGGTAACGTTGCCGCGCTCGACGTCGTCGGTCAGCTCCTTCACCGTCTGGCGAAGGACCTTCACCATCGATCCGATGATCTTCCACTCCGCATCCGTCTGCGGCATCCGCTGCGCCACGCCGGGCAAGTTCGTCGGCAGCGCGATGTACCACTTCACCCCATCGGACCGCAGCGTGATCCCTACCGGCGGAAAGACCGGCGTGCCATCGAGCGTCACCGCCGCCAGGTCGTCCGACAGCCGCATCGTCCCCAGCCGCTCAGCGCCCGTTTCGATCCAGCCGTAGGGATCGGCCAGCAGCGCCGCGACCATCTCCTTGAACCGCTCCTCGCCGTCGCCCCCTCGTTCCCCACGCCCTCTCGCCCTCCCCCCACCGGCGCCGAAAGCGAGGCTCAGCCCGCGGACCTGCCCGGTGCGGGCCGCCTCCGCCGCCTCGGCCCGGAGCCGGGCGACGTCCTCGGGGAACTTGCGGTGAACCGCCGCGGCCAGGCCCTGGAGCTGCCCCAGCAACTCCCCGACGTGGTGCAGCACCTCCCGCATCTGCGGCGAGTCGGCGTAGATCAGGTCGTCAATCCGGCGCGCCTGCCCCGTCCGGACCATCTCCACCAGCGACGCCACCACGTCGTCGGGCGTCTCCTGGCTGTAGACGGGCTCCCGCCCGCACCCCGTCTGCCCCAGCACGATCAACGCCACGGCGCAGAGCAGCACAACCAGCGTCCCTGCGCGCCGCCACCCCCCTGCCGCCGCCCCGGCCCCCTCGCGGCCGCCGATCGCGGGAACTACACTCGGGTTGTGAGCGAGTCCATGTCCATCACGGTCAACGGCGAACCGCGGACGCTCGCCGCGGGGACGACCGTCGCCGACCTGCTCGAACAACTCGGCCTGGCGAACCGGCCTTGCGCGGTGGAGGTCAACCGCCGGCTGGTCTCGAAGCCCCGGCACGGGGAACACGCCCTGGCCCCGGGCGACACGGTCGAAATCGTGACGCTCGTCGGCGGCGGCTGAGCGCCTTGTTCGCGGCGGCGGCGGAGCCTCGGTCACAGGTCGATCCTCTCTTCGGGGGCGCAAGTGCCGGGAACGTGGCGGCCGCGGACGGGAGATCAGGCCGCCGGAAACCGTATACGGAGGCCGCTCGGGGGGCGCAACAGACGGGCAGAAAGATGAGGGACGAGGGGGGACGCTGAAAGGATGGCACCCCGATGAGCCTCTCCACCAGACCAGCGATGAACACCGAGCCGGGCCTGGAGCCGCTGACGATCGCCGGCCGCACCTTCGAGAGCCGCCTCTTCGTCGGCACCGGCAAGTACCGCGACCTGGAGACGATGCGGGCCGCCCTGGACGCCTCGGGGGCGCAGGTCATCACCGTCGCCGTCCGGCGCGAGCGGCTGTACAACGCCGAGGGCAAGTCGCTCCTGGAGTACATCGACCTCGACCGGTACACCATCCTCCCCAACACCGCCGGGTGCTTCAGCGCCGAGGACGCGGTGCGGGTCGCCCGCCTCGGGCGGGAACTGCTCACGCAACTGGGCAACCCCGGGGCGAACTGGGTGAAACTGGAAGTTCTGGGGGACAAGAAGACCCTCCTGCCGGACCCGGTTGGAACGCTGGAGGCCTGCCGCGAACTGGTGGCCGACGGCTTCCAGGTCCTGTGCTACACCTCCGACGATCCGATCGCCGCTCTGCGCCTCAAGGAAGCCGGCGCGGCGAGCGTCATGCCCGCCGGCTCGCCGATCGGCTCGGGGCAGGGAGTGCTCAACCGGGCGAACATCGTGCTCTGCCTGGAACTGCTGAAGGAAGGGGCCCCGGCGTACCCCGTGATCGTGGACGCCGGCGTCGGCGGGGCGTCGGACGTCTCCGTCGCGATGGAACTGGGCGCGGACGGAGTGCTGCTCAACACCGCGGTCGCGCACGCGAAGGACCCGGTGATGATGGCCCACGCGATGCGCCACGCCATCTGCGCCGGACGGCAGTCCTACCTTGCCGGACGGATCCCAAAGAAGCTCTACGCGACGGCGAGTTCACCGTGGGAGGGAACGATCTCGTACATCCCCGGTGAGTAGCGCGCGGGGCGGAGGGGACGGGAGGCGTGCCCCATGATCCGCAAGAAGAATCAACTGGCGACCCAGCTCGCGGGCGTGCTGCTGGTGGTCGGGGGGGTGATCATCGTGGGGTTCGTGGTCCTGGCGCTGGTGTCGTGATCCGCGCCGACCGCCGGCGAGCCCCGCCCCCGACAGACACCAAGCCCAAAACGAGATCGGACCCGCCTCGCGGCGGGTCCGTCAATGGGCGCAACAGGATTCGAACCTGTGACCTCAGCTATGTGACAGCTGCGCTCTAGCCAACTGAGCTATGCGCCCCAAGACACTCGCGGCCAAGCCGGCCACGGACCGCAGACCCGGACAGGCTCCGGCTCGCACGGCCGCGGTGAGTATAGCCCCGCCAGCCGCCAAGTCCTGCTGCCAGGTGCGACCGTGCCTGAACTTCGCACCCTCTGCACCAGCCCCCGTCTGAGCACCCCTGTTCCGCCCGCCCGCTGCCTCCCCGCCCATTCGGTACCCGTACTTTTTCTCTCCAAACGACACCCGGACGCCGGGCTCGCCAAATTCGGTACCAGGAACCGGTACGGCCGAGACATTTGTGGTAGGTTCTTCCTACCTCGCGTTGGGGTGGATGATCGTGTCTGCACGTGGGGCGTCGCCCCCGCGGTGCGTGGAGATTTTTGTCCATGAAGAGCACCAAGACCCTGTGGTGGCGTTGCGCCCTCTTCAGCTCGGCTGTCCTGGCCTCCACTCCCCTCCTCGCGGCGGAGAACGCCAAGGAAACCGGGGTGATCCGCTTCAAAGCCGGCGACGCCGCCGTCCCCGTGCTCGGCGACGCAGCGCAGAAGTCAGCGGCGATCTCCGCCCTGCTGCACCCCGATTCCCCGCGTCACATCGTCGTCCAGTTCAACCGCCCCCTGATGCCCGCGCAGCGCGACCTGCTGGCGAGCAATGGCCTGCGCCTCCAGGCCCCGCTGGGCAATCATGCCTTCTTCGCGACCCTCGCCCCCGCCGGCGAGGCGAAGGTCGCCGACCTGGCCGCCTTCGAGCCGCTCCGCTCGGTCGTGCCCATCCGGCGCGAGTGGAAGCTCGACCCCCTGCTCCAGGGAGATGACCCCCTGGAATGGGCCACCGTCCCCGGCCCCGACGGCCTCCGCAACGCGACCGACCCCACGATCGCCGTCTACGTCCTCTTCCATCCCGACGCCGACCTGGGCCTGCCCGCGATCGACCTGGCCCGCCTCTACGGCGGCCAGGTGCGGGGCCAGTCCGCGTCGGTCCCGTTCCTCGTCGTTGAGATGCCGCGGTCGATGATCGAGCGGCTCGCCGAGGAGGACGCGGTGCAGTGGATCGAGCCGGCCCTGCCGGCGATGTCCGAACTCTGGCTCCTGAACGACTCCAACCGCGAGCGCACCGGCGCCGACATCGTCAACGCCGCGCCGTACAACCTCGACGGCACGGGCGTCAACGTCCTCGTCTACGACGGCGGCGCCGCGCGGGCGACGCACCAGACCTTCGGCGGCCGCCTCACCGTCATCGACAACTCCCCCGTCACCTCCCACGCCACCCATGTCTCCGGCACGGTCGGCGGCAGCGGCGCGGGCAGCGGCAACCCCTCCCGTGCCGGCATGGCCCCCGGCGTGACGCTCTTCTCCGCCGGCCTGGGCAGCGGCGGCCCGCTGCCGTCGGGCTTCCTCTACACCAACCCGATGGACCTCGAGGAGGAGTACGCGCTCGCCGTCAACTCGCACGGGGTCGTCCTGACCAACAACTCCATCGGCACCAACGTCGAGAGCAACTTCCTCAACTGCGAACTCCAGGGCAACTACGGCGTCACCGACGTGCTGATCGACTCGATCGTCCGCGGCTCCCTCGGCCAGCCGCTGCGCGTCGTCTGGGCCAACGGCAACGAGCGGCAGGGCAGCCGCTGCGACATCGAAGGCTTTGGCGACTACTACTCCGTGGCCCCCCCCGCCGGCGCCAAGAACCACCTCACGGTCGGCGCGCTCAACTCCAACGACGACTCCATGACGAGCTTCTCGTCCTGGGGCCCCACCGATGACGGCCGCATGAAACCCGACATCGCCGGCCCCGGCTGCCAGACCGGCGGCGACAGCGGCGTCACCTCCTCCACCAGCTCCAGCGACACGTCGTACAGCAGCAACTGCGGCACGTCGATGGCCGCCCCGACGGTCACCGGCCTCGCCGCCCTGCTCCTGCAGGACTTCCGCGCCCGCTTCCCCGGGCACCCCGACCCGCGCAACTCCACCCTCCGCGCCCTGTTCGCCCACACCGCCGAGGACCTCTTCAACCCGGGCCCCGACTACAAGAGCGGCTACGGCAGCGTCCGCATCAAGCCCGCCATCGACCTGATGCGCACCGGGCGCATGCAGGAGGCCCACGTCGGCCAGGGCCAGGTCTTCTCCACCACCATCAACGTCATCCCCGGCTCGCCGCTGAAGGTCACCATGGCCTGGGACGACGCCCCGGGCACGCCCAACGCCGCGGTCACGCTGGTCAACGACCTCGACCTGCGCCTGATCGACCCGGACGGCAACATCCACTACCCCTGGCGGCTCGACCCGCTGAACCCCTCCGCCGACGCGGTCCGCACCGGCCCCAACACCCTGGACAACATCGAGCAGGTCTACGTGGACAACCCCGTCGGCGGCACGTGGACCGTCGAGGTCGTCGGCACGAACGTCCCCCAGGGCCCGCAGGTCTTCTCGATCGTCGGCGCCGGCCAGACCTCCGGGGTGCTGTTCAGCCTCCTGGACCCCATCCCCGCGCTGGTGCTTCCCGGCCAGGCGCTCTCCTTCGAGATGGACATCTCCGTCCTGAACCAGGACCTGGTCCCCGGCTCGGCCGTGGTCGGCTACCGCTTCGATGGCGGCGAGTTCACCATCGTCGAGATGACCCACCTCGGCGGCGCCCGCTACCGCGCCGTCATCCCCGCCGCCTCCTGCGACCAGACCATCGACTTCTACTTCGCCGCCACCGGCGAGGTCAGCGGCACCGTGACCGAGCCCCTGGGCGCCCCCGAGTACTTCTACTCCACCGGCGTCGGGCTCGACACCATCGCCTTCTTCGACGACTTCGAGACCGACCAGGGGTGGACCGTCCAGAACTTCCCCCTCACCGCCGCCTTCACCGGCGAGTGGATGCGGGCGATCCCCGTCCCCGCGACCGGCGCGCCGCTCGTTGACGTGGACCCCGAGGGCGAAGGCTACTGCTACGTGACCGACAACCGCGTCGGCAACTTCGATGTCGACTCCGGCGCCACCGTCCTGACCTCCCCGATCATCGACGCCTCCGGCGGCCTGGCGAGCGTCTCCTACAGCCGCTGGTTCTTCAACGGCAACGGCGCCCACGACACCCTCCGCGTCGAGATCTCCGGCGACGGCGGCGCGACCTGGCACCTCCTTGAGGACGTCGGCCCCCAGGGCGCCGGCGGGTGGGAGTCCGTTACCTACCCGATCCCGCCCGCGCTCGCCACCAACCAGTTCCGCATCCGCTTCACGGCCAGCGACCTTGAGGCCCAGGCCATCGTCGAGGCGGCGGTTGACGCCGTGCGCGTCAACGTCATCTCCTGTGAGAACGTCGGCGCCTGCCCCGCGGACTGGGACGCCAGCGGCCAGGTCAACTCCAACGACATCAGCGCGTTCCTGAGCGCGTGGCTCGACAGCGTCCAGAACGGCACGCTGCAGGCGGACTTCGACCAGAGCGGCCAGGTCAACTCCAACGACATCTCCGCCTTCCTCTCCGCCTGGCTCGAGGCCGTCCAGTCCGGCTGCTGACCCCCCGCGTGGCATGGCCTTCCAGGCCATGCTCTCTCATCCCTCCCGTTCCTCCCATCCCTCCTCAGCCCGCATCCCGCCCCACGGCCCCGGCTCCGCCCGGGGCCGTGGTCCCTTTTGCACCCGTGGTGTACCGTCCTCTGAGATCCCCCCCGCGCTCGCTCAGGAGCCCACCCCATGCTGACCTTCTCCAGCCCCGGCGGAACCTTCTGGTGCAGCCTCCAGAGTTGGCAGCGCCTTGCCCGCCTCGCGGCCGAGCATGGCTGGGCCCCCACCGGCATCCCACGCCCCGTCTCCGAGCCGGACTCCGAAGACTGGGCCGCTTTCTTGCCGCACGACGCTTCCGTAGATTCCCCAGATTCCCCAGATTCCCCGGAACCGTGGTACGCCCGCGGCGTCGTCATCCCTGACGAAGACGCTCGGGCGCTCGCCGATGCCCTCGAGGCCGCCCTCCCCGACATCCCCCGTTTTGATGCCCTCGCCGAGAAGACCGTCGCCCGCCTCGACCTCCCCGCCACCATCCCCATCAAACTCCTCCGCCCCGGCGTCAAGGTCAGCAACTACGAGTTCTTCAGCGGCGCCAATCGGCAGGCCCTGGAGCGGTTCATCTCCCTCTGCCGCGCCGGCTCCGTTGTGGTGTCATGAACTCCTCCCGCGCGGCCCTGAGGCGAACCCCCGCGGCACAAACTGCGGGTGAAAATGCGAAAACGGGGGCGACCCCGTGGCCCACGGGCCTTGACACACTCTCCTCACCATGTAGACTGGCGGATGCCTCAGCCGGTTGATCTCGCTGATGCAACCTGAGCATTCCGACATGCCGCGGTGAGAACCGCGGCGGAGAGAGAGATCCGGAGCGAGAGAGAGTCGGAGCTCGAGAGAGAGGTTGCAGGAGAGAGAGAGATCGGAGCGAGAGAGAGGCGAGAGAGGGCACAGCCATGTCCTCGACCCCGGCTGCGAAGTGACCGGTCGCAGCCGGGACTTTTTTTTGCGCCTCGCCGCTCCCGGCAACATAACTTCATTATCAGCAGACGGTTACGCCGATGGACCCTGGGCGGCCTCCCTCAAGGAGAGCGGCCGGCCCCGCGCCGAACGGTCCCGCTGCGCGCGTCCCCGGGCCGATGCTCCGGAATCATGGAGACACCCCCGCCCCACCGGCCATGGATGAACCGATGAGCCAGGACGCCACCGACCTCGAGGCGGCCCGGCACGGCGGCCCCGACGGCCACCAGGCGTTCGCCCGGATCTTCGACCGGCACGCCGCCGTCGTCCTGGCCATCTGCCGCGCCAATCTGGGGTCCTCTTGCGACCCCACCATGGCGGACGATGCGCTCCAGGAGACCTTCATCCGTGCCTACCGCCTGCTGGACAAGCTCGACCGCCCCGACGGCCTCCGCCCCTGGCTCTACGCCATTGCCCGCAACGTCTGCAGCGAGGCCCGCCGCTCCGCCCGCCGGCGGCGTCGGCACGAGGGAGTCGCCGCGATGAACCACACCCTCCACCCGCCCCCCGCCGCGAGCGCCGCCGATCCATCCACCCACGCCTCCAACGCCGAGGACCTCGCCCGCCTCACCGATGCCATCGACCGCCTCCCCGATCAGGAGCGACTCGCCATCCACCTGTTCTACATGGACCCGGACCCGATCGGCGCAGCCAAAGCAGCCCTCGGGCTTTCCCGCAGCGGTTTCTACAAGCTCCTCGCCCGGGCCAGAGAGCACCTCGCCTCCGCCATGAAGGAGGTCCGCGCATGACCCCCCCCACTCCCCCTCCCTTCATCCCCCCCGACGACGACCACGTCGGCCCCCCGCCGCGCGACGAACTCGACGCGCTGCTCCGCCAGTGGCACGCCGTCCACGCCGACCGCGCCCGCGCCGGGCGCGACCGCCTGCTCGCCGCGCTCGCGGCGGAGCCCGCCCGCAACCCGGAGAAGCCCGCCGCCGCCCACGATGCCGGCGCCCCTCCCCGCACCCCCGTCATCCACGTGATCCGGAGGACGCTGATGAACCGGTACTCGCCGATGGCCGCGGCCGCGCTGATCGCGCTGGCGCTGCTCGTCTCGATGCTCATCCCCGCCACCACCCCGACGACGTTCGCTCGGGGAGCCGTCGTCATGGCCCCCGACGGCGGCCGCCTCGACGCCCTCGACGCCGACGGCAACATCCTCGGCCCGTGCGAACTGACGCGGACGGACGTGGACGTGCAGATCTCCGGTTTCCTCACCCGCGTCACGCTCCGCCAGCACTACCGCAACCCGCACCCCGCCAAGATCGAGGCGGTCTACACCTTCCCGATGAGCCACCGCGCCGCGGTGGACCGGATGACGATGACCATCGGCGACCGCGTCATCGTCGGCGAGGTGAAGGAGCGCGAGGCGGCGCGGCGGATCTACGAGAGCGCCCGCGCCCAGGGCCGCGTCGCCGGACTGCTCGAGCAGGAGCGGCCGAACATCTTCACCCAGTCGGTGGCGAACATCGAACCGGGGGCCGAGATCGACGTCGAGATCAGTTACGTCGAGGTCCTCGAGCCCTCCGAAGGCCGGTACACCTTCAGCTTCCCGACGGCCGTCGGGCCGCGGTACATCCCCGGCGCAAGCAGCGCATCCGAAGGGGCGCCCCTGCCGCCGCACTGCACGCCCCGCCGCGGCCTGGTGCTGCTGGCCCCCGCCACCGTGGCGATCACCGCGACGAACGAGGGCGCCGGCCGCCGCCCGCTGACGCCCGCCAGGCTCGCGGCGGCCCTCGCCTCCGCGCATCCCATCGAGCCGCCGCATGCCGACCCCGAAGGCGCCGACGGCCCCGCACCCGGCTGGCACTCCTTCACCGTGGTCTACCCCGACGGCTCGGCCGAAACGGGGGAGATCGACGCCTCCGGCATGGGCCATGTCGGCGGCCGCTGGTTCTGGTTCGACCCCGCCGCCGCGGCGGGTCGGAGCGCCAGGTCCGGCGAGGGGTTCGCCCGTGGCACGGACCAGGTCCCCGACGCCGGCCGCATCACGCCCATGCCCGTCCGCCCCCCGATGCGCGCCGGGCACGACATCGGGATCACGGTCACGATCGACACCGGCGGCCCGGCGATCGCCGACCTCACGTCCCCGCTGCATGAGATCGTGCGGACGCCGCTGAACGGCGGCGAAGTGGCCTCGAAGGTCCGCGTCTCCCTCAAGGCCCGGGACGAGATCCCCAACCGCGACTTCGTCCTCTCCTGGTCCCTCACGGGGGACAGCGTGCAGGAATCGATCTTCACGCACCGCGGCGAGCACGGCGGGTTCTTCACGCTGATCCTCCAGCCCCCGCCGCGGGTCGCCCCCGACCTGGCCGTGCCGCGCGAACTGATCTTCGTGCTCGACACCTCCGGCTCGATGCAGGGCTACCCGATCGAGAAGGCCAAGGAGGTGATGTCGAAGGCGATCGCATCGATGCGCGAGCGCGACACGTTCAACATCATCACCTTCTCCGGCGACACGCACATCCTCTGGGATCGGCCCCGACCGAACACACCCGAGAACCGCGCCGAAGCGCAGCGTTTCCTCGCCTCGCGCCGGGGCGGCGGCGGGACGGAGATGATGAAGGCGATCGAGGCCGCCCTGCGGCAGACGCCCACGGAGCGGGACAGAGAGCCAGCGCCCATCACGCCTGCGCAGCTCGCGAACCTCCCCGCCGACGGCCGCCGGGTCACCGTCGAACTCCCGTGGAACGTCGCCGACGACGAACCGGACGCGGCCGGGCTGCACACCGTCCGCGTCCGCGACGGCCTGAGCGTCAAGATGGCCCCCCTCCCGCCGGTGCAGGGGCAGATCATGTGCCCCGTCGGCGAGCCGATCCTCGCCACCGGCGTCTGGGTGACGGAGAACGGCGAACGCATCCTGCGCCCCGCCAGCGCCCGCTGGAAGAGCGCGCCGGCGGACGCCGTCCAGCCCCTCCGCCTCGTCACCTTCTTCACCGACGGCTACGTCGGCAACGACATGGCGATCATCGACGCCATCCGCCGCAACCGCGCCACCACCCGCGTCTTCTCCTTCGGCATCGGCAACTCCGTCAACCGCTACCTGCTCGACAACATGGCCCGGGCCGGCGGCGGCGAGGCGGAGTACGTGCTGCTGACCGCCGACGCCGACAAGGCCGTCGAGCGCTTCGCCCGCCGCATCTCCACGCCGGTGCTCGCCAACATCAATGTCGCCTTCTCCGACGGACTGAACGTGACCGACGTCCTCCCCGGCCCCGAGGAGGGCGGCTACCCCGACCTCTTCGATCACAAACCCCTGGTCATCCACGGCCGCTACACGGCCCCCGGCGCCGGAACCGTCACCATCACCGGCGTCACCGGCGCCGGCCCCTACACCCGCACGATCGACCTCGTCCTCCCCGCCGCGGAGCCCGCCAACGACACCATCGCCACCCTCTGGGCTCGCGAGAAGGTCGAGAGCCTGATGAACCGCGACCTCGGCGCGGCCCAGCGCGGCGTCTTCCCGGCCGCGCTGCGACAGGAGGTCGTCGCGCTCGGCGAGACGTTCAACATCATGACCCAGTTCACCAGCTTCGTCGCCGTGGACATGGCCCGGGTGACCATCGGCGGCGAGCCGCGCCTGGTCAGCATCCCGATCGAGATGCCCCAGGGCGTGAGCTGGGAGGGGATCTTCGGCGGGGACGCCGTGATCGATATCGCGACCGACGACGGCGCCGCGACGCTCCAGACGAACGACGCCGACCTTCTCGGCCGGAGGATGAGGCGCGACGTCGCCGTCGCGGGCCTGCCCATCAAACAAGCCGATCCCGAGGATCAGGCCGACACGCTCCGGCGTTCCGTTGGGAAGCCCGCGGCCCCCTCCGAGGGATACCTGTACACGCTCCCGAGCGTCGACGCCCCGCCCGTTCCGGCCGCCGCGCCGCAGAGACGCGGGCAGGTCGGGAGGGCCGCCCCGCCTCCCGCCTCCGCCGCTCGCCCCGCCGAGGTCGGGTACGCGCCGCAGGCCGGCCAGAAGAGCGCACGCGATCTCTCTGGCTTCGCCGTGGAGGGAGAGGCACTCATGGAGGAGACGCTCGAGCGGATGACCACGGACTCGGTCGCCCTGACCCCTCCGGCGGCCAAGGCGCAGCAGCGCAGCGCCGGCGATCTCACCAACCGCGTCCGCCTCATCCTCCGCGGCAAGGATGGGGAGCCGGACCGGGAGGTCGCCGTCCCCCCCGAGGCCGTCGCCGCCCACGTCGCCGACCTCGCCCGGGCGGAGAATCTGCATGAAGCCGCCAACCTCGCGGCGGAACTCGCCAAGAAGTTCCCCGAGTACCGCACCGCGCTGGAGATGGCCGAGACGCTGCGCAACGAGGCGATCGACGCCCAGGCCCGCATCGCCGAGGTGCGGAGGCTCGCCGAACCGGCCCGCGCGAAACTCGCCGAGGCCCGCCGCCGCGCGCTGCTCCGCGGCCGTCTCGCCCCACCCCTCCTCCCCTTCGCCGAGCGGACCGACCTCCCCGATGACCTCGACGCCGCCTACGCCGGCGACAAGCCCGAAGGCGTGATCTGGAAGGACGGCGGCGTGCTCGTCACGATCCTGGTCGAGAGGGCCGACGCCGCCGCGGCCGAGCGCATCGCCGCCCTGGGCGCAAGGGTCGAGGATTCCTCCGTATCGACCAACATCATCGTCGCCGTCGTCCCCCTCGGCCGGCTCGACGACCTCGCCCTGCTCGAAGGCGTGCGGCGCGTGGAGCCTACGAGGTTCAGCGCTCCTTAAGCACGCGCCCGGGCGCCGACCTCACTGCCCGGCACAGCCACTACACTGAGCGGTCCCGGCGGAACAACGCCGGGGCCGCTTTCGTTCTCACCGGGCCAAGCCACCATCCCACACCCACGGAGCCTCCTCCTATGGCCGCGACACCATCCACCATGCTCGAACTCGGCACCCCCGCGCCGGACTTCGACCTGCCCGACGCCACCAGCCCCGGCATGTCCCGCCGCGTCCGCCTCGCCGACTTCGCGGACGCCCCCGCGCTGCTGGTGATGTTCATCTGCAACCACTGTCCCTTCGTCAAGCACGTCCGCTCGGAACTGGCGAAGATCGGCAAGGAGTACCAGCCCCGCGGCCTGGCCATCGTCGCCATCAACGCCAACGACGCGGAGCGCTACCCCGACGACAGCCCCGAGATGATGGCGAAGGAGGCCGCGGAGGCCGGCTACACCTTCCCGTACCTCTATGACGAGACGCAGGAGGTCGCCCGCGCCTACCACGCCGCCTGCACGCCCGATTTCTTCCTCTTCGACCGCTCCCGCGGGCTGGTCTACCGCGGCCAGCTCGACGACGCCCGCCCCGGCAACGACAAGCCCGTCACCGGACGCGACCTCCGCGCCGCCATCGAGGCCGTTCTCGAAGGCAGGCCCGTCACCGGTCAGCAACTCCCGAGCATCGGCTGCAACATCAAGTGGCGGCCGGGCAACGAACCGCCGTACGCGAGGTAAGAGAAGGGGCCAGATGGCCAAAGGGCAATGGGCCGGATGACGAGTTCGGAGCGGGCGCACACGAACGTATGACGTCCCAACTTGACCCCTGAGCCCTTTGCCATCCGGCCCTTTGTAAACCCCCTCACTCCCCCTCGCGTACCTTCTACCAACCATGCCCGTCCGACGCCGCTACCACTTCCACACCCCCGGCCTCGTCTACGTCTTCATCACCATCCTCACGGCGCTGGGCGCCTTCAACAGCCAGAACAACCTCCTCTTCTGGGCCTTCGGCTTCGCGCTCGCGGTCCTGCTCGTCTCGGGCCTGATCTCCGGACAGATGCTCATGGGCATCCGCGCCGAGCGGACCGCCCCCGACCGCGCCATCGTCGGCGAGCCGCTGCACCTCTCCTACCGCATCACCAACCGATCGCGCCTCGTCCCCGCCTTCGCCATCGGCGTCTCGGAGCACAACCCGCCCAGCACGCCCCCGCCGCCGCGCCGGCGCCCCTTCGGCCGCCGCCCTCAGATTCCCCCCCGCGCGTTCACCTTCCTCGTCCACCTCGGCCCGCGCGAGACGATCGACCTCTCCGCGAAACTCACCCCCGCGCGCCGCGGCATGCTCGCGCTCAGCGACTTCAGCCTCGAAACCACCTTCCCCTTCGGCATCGTCCGCAAGTCGCTCCTGTTCCGCCAGCCCCGGACGATCCTCGTCCGCCCGCGGCCAGTTCCGCCCCCGCCCGATCTGCTCTCGCGCCGCCGCGCCGGCGTCGCCGCGGCCGCCTCCTCCGCCGCCCGCCCCGGCGTCGGCGAGGAGTTCTTCACCCTCCGCGAGTACGTCCCCGGCGACACGCCGCGATCCATCGCCTGGCGGGCAACCGCGCGCGCAGGCGCCCTCCTCGTTCGTCAGAACACCCTCCCCGTCCCGCGGCGGCTGCTCCTCCTGCTGCGGCTTGATCTCGGCGCAGGTGAAGAGGCCAACGAGGCCGCGATCAGCCTCGCCGCCGGCGTCCTCTCCGCCGCGGCCGAGGCGGGGTACGAACTCGGCATGTCCGTCCCGCTCTGCGCCATCGAGCGCCGCCCCTCCGCCGGCCGCGCCGCCATGGGAAGGCTCCTGGACGATCTGGCGCTCATCGACCTCGCCTCGCTCCCTCCCCGCCCCGCGCCCATTCCGGCCGCGGCGAGCCGCTCCACCCTCGTCGTCGCTGTCCACGCGGGCGACGTGGACGGATCCTTCGGCCCCCACGGCACGGTGCACCTCTCCGCGCCCGCGCCCCACGACCTCCCCACCGCCGATGCCCCCGCCGCGAGCGTCAACGGCGACCTCCATGCCCCCGGCAACACCGCCCTCCAGCACGGCCACAGCGCAGCGAAGGAGGGCTCCCGATGACCGCGCTCCTCACCGCCTCCATCCCCCCCGCCCCGCGCACGCATGACCGCTTCAACACCGCGGCGTGCCTGGCCGTCGGCGCGGCCATCAGCGCGTACTGCGTCGCCGAGCCCGCGCCGCTGCTCGCGGCCTTCGCCCTGCCGGTCCTCACCCTCGGGTGGTGGCTCGCCCGAGACGGCTCCCCCCCGCTCCTGCCGCGAGTTGCGATCAACGTCCTCGTCCTGGCCGCCATCGCCCGCGCGTTCCTCCTCGTCGGGGGCTCGACCGATCCGGTCGTCTCGCACCTCTCCGAGTTCCTCGTCCTCATCCAGCTCATCAAGCTCTTCGACCGGCGCCTCCCGCGGGACGAGGCCCAGTTCCTCTCCCTGAGCCTCTTCATCGTCATCGGCGCCCTGCTCACGAGCAACAGCCTCGGCGTCGGCCTGCTCCTGCTGGTCTACACGCCGCTGGCCACCGGCGCGATGATGCTCCTGCAGATCCGCTCCGGCCTCACGCGAGCCCGGAACTTCGGCGCCGACGACGACGACGGCCCGCGCCCGGCCTTCGCCGCCGACCTCGCCCGCCCCGGCCCCCGCGCCCGCGCCGCCCGCCGCCACTTCCTCGGCGTCGTCTCCGCCGCGATCTTTCTCTCCTTCATCAGCGCGTTCGTGATCTTCCTGCTGACGCCCCGCGGCCTCGGGCAGGATCGATTCGGCCGCCTCGGCCAGCGCCGCGGCGACGCCGTCATCGGCTTCAACGACCAGGTCAACCTCGGCGCCGTCACCTCCCTCGGCCAGGACGCCACCCCGGTGATGGACGTCCGCGTGACCGATGAGCGCGGCCGTCCGCTGGGCTCCAACGCCCGCGCCCTGCACCTCCGCGGCGCGGTCCTCGACGCCTACGACCCCGAGCAGCGCACCTGGCGCCCCGGCGGCGGCCGACGCTACGGCGGCGGCAACTACACCCTCGCCCCCGGCCGGCCCAACGACATCGCCGAGCCCGCCGGCGGACGCATCATCTACCGCCAGGACGTCACCGTCCGCGACGCCTTCGCGGCCCGCAACACCTACCTCTTCGCCGTCTGGGCCCCCATCGCCGTCGAGTTCCCCCGGGAGGAAGCCCTCTCCCGCACGGGGCGCGACCTCGTCCTCCGGCGCAGCAGCGCTTCGAACCGCAACGTGCGCTACACCGTCTGGTCCGACCTCGAGGGCGCCGTCCCGCTCCGCCGCTCCCGCCGCTTCACCCGCCCGCCGGTTCCCCTCGAAGAGCGCGCCGCCCCCTTCCAGACCGGGCCGATCCGCGACCTCGCCGCGCGCCTGCTCGCCGACCGCGGCATCCCCATCGACCCCGCCGAGCGCGACGCCGCCACGACCCGCGCCGCCGCCAACGCCTTCGTCGAGCACCTCCGCGCCACCTGCGAGTACTCCACCGACGACCTCGCCGCCCCCCGCGTCGGCCTCGACCCCATCGAGATGTTCCTCTTCGAGACCCGCCGCGGCCACTGCGAGTACTTCGCCTCCGCGATGGTCGCCATGTGCCACGCCGTCGGCATCGACGCCCGCCTCGTCACCGGCTACCTCGCCACCGAGTTCAACCCCTCCACCGGGCAGTACCTCGTCCGCCAGTCCAACGCGCACGCCTGGGCCGAAGTCTGCCTCGACCCCGAAGCGGGCCGCTGGGTGACGATGGACCCCTCGCCCCCTGCCGCGCTCGAACTGATCCACCGCCCCGGCACCGGCCCCCTCGCCCGATTGCGACGGCTCTACGACGCCATCGACTTCGCGTGGAACGACGCCGTCGTCTCCTTCGACGACCGGCGCCGCTCCGAGATCCTCGGCCGATTCATCGGCGAGGATTCGCCCATGGCCGGCGTCGTCGCGGCGGTGCGCCGCGCCGGCGAGCGATTGGCCGCGTCCTTCTCCCTCTCCCAGTCCGGCGCTCGCACCGCCCGCTGGCTCGTCCTCGGCGGCGCGGCCATGATCCTCACGTCCCTGGTCATCGGCCTCCGACTCCCGCTCAGGCCGTTTCGGCGCACGCGCCGCCCCACGGCCGCGCTCGCCGCCACCGACCCGCAGCTCCGCCGACTCCTGGCTGGTGTGGTCTTCTATGACCGCGCCCTGGACCTGCTGGACCGCGCCGGCCTCGGCAAACCTCCCTCGCGCCCGCCCCTGGCCCACGCCGACGCCCTTGCGGGCGACCACCCCGAACTGGCCGCGACCTTCCGCTCCCTCGTCGCGCTCTACTACCGCCCTCGCTTCGCCCGCGTCCCCCTCACCGAGGAGGAGTCCGCCGAGGCCCGCCGGCTCCTGAGCCGCCTCGCCGCCGCGATTGATGCGCTGACGAAACGCCCCGCGGGCGCGAGCCGATAACCCCGCCCATCCTCACGCCGCCCCCCACCTGCCCCCCCACCCGTCGCAACCGGACCCCGGCCCCGCCCCTCCGCCGGCCTCCTCGTCCACCGCGTCAAGCCCGCCGACGCTGCGGCCGATCCGTCGGTAACGCCGCGGCCGGGCGTACCTCCGCCCAGCGCCGCACCTCCACGATCCACAGCGAGGAGAGCCGTGCCAGCCTCACGTTCACGAACCGAGCATTGGTGGGACTGCCTGCGCAAAATCCAGGAGCGCGGCGGCGCGATCGAGATCTCCGTCAACCGCGCCGCCACGGGCACGCCCACTCCAGCCGGCGCCAACCCCGCCGGCTCCGACGTCGTCTGGCGCGTCAAGGTCATCCGACTGACCGAGGACGAGATCATCGTCGAACCCCCAGCGGCCTTCGGCAAGTTCATCGACCTCCGCGACGGCATCGCCCTCATCGGCGCCATCACCGTCGGCCAGAACCGATGGATGTTCCACACCCGCACCCTCGGCTACCGCGACGAGCGCGGCCCCACCGGCGCCCCCGTCCGCTGCCTCGTGCTGAGCACCCCCGACGGCGTCGAGCGCTGCTCCCGCCGCGCCTTCTACCGCATCTCCACCGCCGACCTGCGCCTCCCCCAGGTCCAGTGCTGGCCCCTGCTCGACCCCACCACCGTCATCCCCGCCGAGACGGCCAACCGCCTCCAGATCGAGACCCTCAAGGCCGCCGGCCAGGTTGCGCCCCCCGCCGACAACCCGGACGACGCCGCATCCATCCTCCTCCCCGACGTCGGCCCCATGTTCAAGGCTCACCTGGTCAACGTCAGCGGCGGCGGGCTGGGCCTGCGGATCGACCGCGCCGAGGCCGCGGCGATCGAGCGCCGCCCCCACTTCTGGCTCCGCGTGGACCTCACCCCCCACATCCCCGCCCCCATCGGCGTCACCGCCCGGCTCGCCCACTCCCACATCGACTCGTCGCAGAACGTCTATGCCGGCATGGCCTTCGAGTTCGCCTTCAACCCGGGCCACCGCAAGTTCGTCATCGACCTCTTCACCGGCTACGTGGACCAGATCGTCCTGCAGCAACTCCGCACGATCACGCACGCGGCGTAAGCACAGCAGGGCTCAGGGGCCTCTCTCACGAGCCCGCCGCGGTCCCATGAGACCCCTCCGCCCGATTCCCCTGCCCTATCTCCACCGGTTCCTGTACTCAACCGGCTCGTCGAGCACCGCCGCCCGGACCAGCCCTTCCTCGCTCCGCAGCATCACCGGGTTCTGACCCCCGTTGAGCTGCACGGTCATCCGCTTCCCGTCGCCGGAGACCATGTCCGGCCGCAGGCCCGGGCTGTAGAACTCCACCGGCCGATCTCCGGAGACCAGTTCGATCATCCCCGTCGAGTTCGGTCCTACCTGATACACCACCGTCCCGCGCTTCGTCACCAGCGCGACCGGCGCGGTCATCGGCTCATTGGTCCGCAGTTCGATCCGGCCGTCGGAACGCCCCTCGCCACGCCCGGCGACCTCCAGCGGCCCGTTCTCCACGTGCACCGCCCCCGACACGCCCACCAACTCCACCGGCCCCCCCCGGTTCCAGATGATCGCCCCGTCGCACGCCGGCATGCGGATCGTGAGGTCCACCCAGACCTCGTCCGGATCCGGCCAGACGGCCCCGGTGCGGACCACCAGCACCTGCCCCCCCTCCTGCTCCTCCATGTTCATGACGACCGACACCGCTTCGGCGGGCCGCCACTGGAAGCCCCGCTCGAGGCTCTGTCGCGTCCCGGCGGTCGCCGTCGGGATCACCCGGTCCAGCCGCGGGTCCACGATGACCGTCACGGACCCGTGGAAGTTCTGCACGTCGATCGCCGCCCGCTGGGGCCAACCCGTCGCCGGCTCTCGCAGGTCCACCTCGATCTGCTTTCGGGAGGCGCACCCGCCCAACCCCATCCCCATCAGCACGGCCGCGACCAGCAGGACGCCCCAGCACAGCGCGACTCCGTTCCCCACCCGACGCGACGCTCCCGATCCGGTTCCAAGCATGTCTGTCCCTTCATACGCGCCCGTCGGACGCCTCGGCCTGCCGCCCCCCTGGAGCGACCGCTCGGGCCGCCCCGATCCCAACTGGATGCCGGCCGCGAGTCCGCAGGGGCGGCCGAGCCTCCGATTCTACTATCGGTCGCTGAGCCGGTTGGACGCTCGGCATGACGACCACGTCATCCCGCACGCCGATGCGCCGCGCTGCTGCCGACCGCGTGGCACACTAGACGCACCCCCTGATTTGGGGTCATCTCCATGCACCCATCCTCCCAGATGTGTCCCGCTCAGCGCCGGACGCCCTGACTTGACGAATCCTGAACGTTCCTGCTAAATTGACCGTGCGTCGGTCGGTAGCCGACGCACCACCATCGGCCCCGCCCGCCTGAGGGTCGGGGAAGCCGTAGATGGCATGTTCCGCTCCGCCGCTGTGCCGGAGGCGTCGATGCCGTTGGCCGGCGGGCGGGGCGTGCCCTTGGCCGGTTCGCAGAACCCGGCCTTGCATAGATCGACCAGAGCCCCAACTGTGCCCCATCCCTCCACGCTCCCCCTTTTCAGGATCACGCACAGCACACCGCAGCGCGCCCGGCCACTGCCAGCGATCTGTTCACCCGCTCTGGCCCCACCGCCGGTCGCACACCTGTGTGTCTTGCGCTCCCCGCATGGCGCGGGCGCCGAGTCGTGGGGGTTCCGCTCTGAACTGATCTCTGCTTCTGCGGCTTTCTGAGCGCCGCCCCTGCGGCGTCGCTCCCCGACCCCTTCTGGCCACGGGGCCCAGCCACCGCGGCGGCGATGCCCTGCGCCCCGCGGCGAAGGGACCGTCCATGCCCCTGCTCCATTCCACCCTGGCCCAGGTCTCCGCACCCATCGCGGCCATCATCGCCTTCGTCGCCCTGGCCGTCGGCGTCGCCGCCGGCTTCGCCCTCGTCCGTTTCCTCAGCGGCCAGACCATCGCCAAGGCCCGGCGGGAGGCCGAGGAGATCATCTCCCGCGCCCAGGCTGAGGCCCAGACCGCCAGCGAACGGGCCGCGCTCGAGGCCGAGAAGGCCATCCTGGAGCGCAAGGAGAAGTTCGAGGCCGAAACGGAGGCGACCCGCAACGAACTCCGCGAGACCGAACGCCGCCTCACCAAGCGAGAGGACCTGCTCGACAAGAAACTCGAGTCCTTCACCGCCAAGGAGGAGGCCCTGACGAAGGCCACCGAGGCCCTCCGCGCCCGCGAGACCAAGCTCGCCGCCCGCGAGGAGGAGGTCGAGAACCTCCTCCGCCAGCAGAAGGACAAGCTCGTCGCCATCTCCCGCATGAGCGAGGAGGAGGCCAAGCGGGAACTCCTCCAGCGCGTCGAGGAGGACGTCCGCCTCGACCTGGCCAAGGTCGTCCACAAACTCACCGAGGAGGCCGAGAGCGAGGCCAAGAAGAGGGCCCAGGAGATCACCCTGATGGCGGTGCAGCGCTACGCCGCGGAGCACACCGCCGAGAGCACCGTCCGGGCCGTCCCTATCCCCAGCGACGACATGAAGGGCCGCATCATCGGGCGCGAGGGCCGCAACATCCGCGCCATCGAGAAGGCCACCGGGGTGGACATCATCGTGGACGACACCCCCGGCGTCATCGTCGTCTCCTGCTTCGACAAGATCCGCCAGGCGGTGGCCGTCGAGGCCCTCAACCGCCTCATCGCCGACGGCCGCATGCACCCCTCGCGCATCGAGGAGGTCGTCGAGAAGGTCCGGGCCGAGATCGACGAGCGGATCATCAAGGCCGGCAAGGAGGCGATCATGGAGGTCAACCTCCGGGGCGTGCACCCCAAGATCGTCGAGGCCATGGGCAAACTCTCCTTCCGCACCAGCTACGGCCAGAACGTCCTGCGCCACAGCGTGGAGGTCGCCTACCTCAGCCAGATCATCGCGGAGCAGCTCGGCCTCGACGGCGCCATCGCCCGCCGCGCGGGCTTCCTCCACGACATCGGCAAGGCCATGGACCACGAGATGGAGGGGGGGCACCCCAAGATCGGCATGGACTTCGCCAAGCAGTACGGCGAGCGCGAGCCGATCCTCAACGTCATCGGCGGCCACCACGCCGACATCCCCGCCACCAGCTTCTACACCCCCATCGTCATGGCCGCCGACGCCGTCAGCTCCGCCCGCCCGGGGGCGCGGCGAGAGAGCCTGGAGAAGTACATCCAGCGCCTCAACGAGCTGCAGGACATCGCCCTCAAGCAGCCCGGCGTCACGGAGGCCTACGCCATCCAGGCCGGACGCGAGGTCCGCGTCATGGTGGACGCCAAGAAGGTCTCCGACGAGGAGGCCCACCTCATCGCCTACAACATCGCCAAGCGCGTCAGCGAGGAGATGACCTTCCCCGGCGAGATCCGCGTCACCGTCCTCCGCGAAACCCGCGCCGTCGAGTTCGCCCGCTGAGCCCGGCCGACATCCCGACGCCACAGGAGCCCCGGGTGCGAGCCCGGGGTTTTCTTTCGCTCATCTTCATTCCCCAGACCCTGCGCCTCTTCTTCCTTTACGGCGGCTCCAGGCGCCATCAGTTCGCCCCTCGATCGACGCCGTGGCGTCCCACGGCTCGCCGGTTCCTCGAGATCGCGGGACGGGCCGCGCTCGCGGGCATCGGCGTCACGCTCAAGGACATCGAAACGGTGTTCCTCGCCGGCGGCGACCCCGCCCTGTGCGTTGACGCCCTGATCGCCGCCCGCGCCCGCGGCGCGCTGGTTGACTGGTGGACCATCGCCGCGATCGACCTCACCGGCCGCGATCCCCTCGCCGCCGTCGAGGCGGGGCCGACCTCAGGCGCGTGATCGGCGGCCCCGAGTATGATGAGATGTTCCGCAAGGCTGCGCCCCGCGCCGGCTGAGCCGCCGCAGTCCGGCATTCCCCGCGAGAGGATCCATGCACCAGATCAAGTTCTTCAGCGCCGAAGAGGACTCCACACGCGACCTCGAGGCCGAGATCAACGCCTGGCTCCGTCAGACCAGGGCCCGCATCGTCAACATCTTCGGCAACATCGCCCCCCAGACGATCCTCGCGTCGCCGCAGCCCACCCGCATCCCCGGCGCCGACGCCCCCGCCACCCGCCGTTTCGCCCCCTCCGACATCTTCATCGCCGTCGTCTACGAACTCCCCGACGATGTGGACGCCGACGCCGGCGCCGAGATCCTCGCGGGCGTCAGGCCCCGGAACCAGGTGACGCCGCGGTCGTAGCCGCCCAAGGCGATGTCCCCGGATCGCTCATCCGCAGCACCGGCGGCCCCCCCTGCTCACGTGCGGCCGCCGACTTCCTCACGGAAGCACGCGGCCCCCGGCCCGCGTGCTACGCCTCCCCGCATTCCGGGCACACCCCGCCGTTGGCCGCATCCAACCGGTGCCCGCACCGCAGGCATCGCGATGACAGCGAAGGCACGAGCCACGCCGTCAGCCTCGCGCTCCAGGCGCACAGCGCCGCGCCGATGCCGCCGTTGACCAGCATCGACACCAGCAGGCGCAGGCCCCCGCCGTGCAGGAAATAGTCCCCGCGGAACAGCCCTTCCTGAGTGCCCGCCGCGGTCGCCGCCAGTTCGGCCAGTTCCGCCACGGAGAGCAGCGCCAACACACAGAAGACCACTCCCGCCGCGCGAACCGCGAGCAGAACGAACTGACGCAGCCTCACCGGCGTGCCCATACGCCGGCCATCATACACGAAACTCAGTCCGGCCTGGGCAGGTTGTCGCCCTCCGCCGACTCATCCCCGCGGGCCGCGACCAGCCCGCCGCCCCCGCCCACCACCGTGATCACCATCGGCGTCGCCGCCTCCCCCGCCCCCGGCGGCACGTCACGGGCCACCTCCAACGGCTCCGCCATCAGCCGCCGTCCGCGGACCCACTCCGCCTCCGCGGGCGGGCGAGAGCCGAGTTTCATCCCGAGCACCCACTCCGGCAGCGGGGCGGCCTGCCCCCCGCCGTGGTGCGCCGTCGCGGTCCCGATCGCGGGCGCCTCCACCCCTTCGAGCGCCGCCAGGCAGGTGGACCCCAGCGACAGCAGGTTGACCCCGACCTCTCCCCGCGCGCCGTAGTCCTCGCCGTAGTACGTCCCCAGCTCCCGCGCGAGGTTGTCGAAATAGGCGATGTCCCGCGGCCGGCCGTCGCGCTCGGCGTAGAACGTCACGATGTTCGCGGCGTTGCGCGTGATCCGCCGCCGGATCTCCCGGCGCAGGCCCCATTCGAACAGGCTCGGGTTCAGCGCCTCGTTGAAGTGGTCCGACACGAACGGCTCGAAGAAGTCCGACTCCGGACGCACGTGATGGTTCAGCGCCCAGTAGTCCCCGACCCGCACCAGCATCGGCGGGCGGAGCTTCCCCTTGACCATCACCGGCTCGGTCAGGTTGCGGTAGAACTTCATCCCCACGTAGTTCGACGCCAGGTCCGCGTTGGAGAAGACCCCCGACGCGAACAGCCCGATCGTCGCCCCCTCGGAGATCGCGCCGTTGGCGAACTCGTCCACGACCCGCGCGGTCGCCTCCTCCTCGCTCATCCCCGCACGCACCCTTCGCAGATAGTTGAGGTAGTAGATGTGCCCCAGGTCGTGGAAGTGCGCAAGTTTGTCGGTGCCCATGTAGGAGCCGTAGACCTTGATGGTCGAGCTCTGGAACATCAGCGCCAGGTTCCGCGGGTCGATCGGCAGGTGCGCCAGCAGGTAGATCCAGTCCGGCTGCTTGTGCGCCACGATGCACCCCGGGAACGCCTCGGCCGCCAGCCCCGAGAGCAGCGCGTTCTCCATCGCGATGGTGTCGATGAAGCCGGGGAGGAACTGGTACCGCACCGCGCTGGCGACCACCGCCGGGTCGTGGTACTGGCGCATCTCCGCCTCGCGCTGCTGCTCGTCGGACATCCAGCGCACCCGGTCGATCCCCTCGTTCAGCCGCGCCACCGCCGCCTCCAGCACGCGGTAGTGCACCGCGGTGAAGTACGGCCCCAGGTCCGCGAACGGACGGTCCAGCGGAAGCGTGAACTGGTCCGTCTCGTTCGCCGGCGCTGACGTCGGCGGAACCCCGACCCCGAGCACGGCCGCGGCGGCCGCGCACAGTGCTGCTCGTCTCATGCTGCAATCCTCCCGCGGCGGGCATCACCGCTGTTGCATGAGTCTTCCCCGGCCGCCATGCGCACCGCGTGAGATGCCCGTGAACCCCGTTTCAGGATCGCATCCCCCGCCGCCGCCTAGCATCGCGCCGCTCCCCGGCTGGACCGCCTGCACCACCGGCAACGCAGCACAAGGAGCCCGACGTGCACGCACGCCACCACCGACTCGCCGGACGCGGCGCGGCCCCCGCACTGCTCGCGGCCTGCCTCGCCCTCACCCTGCCGAACCTGGCCGCCTGCACGACCGCGTACACCGACACGCTCAAGACCGAGTTGCGCCTCTCACCCGCGGGGCTCCTCCGGCTCCGCCTCTCCGAGGCCGCCGAGTCCCTGAAGGCGGCGTGCGACGCCCTCGCCCACGCCGACGACGGCCTGCGCGACGTCGCGATGGCCGGCCCCGAGGGCGCGGAGCGCCGCCACGCCGACCTGGAGCGCCGCGCCCATCGCGCCCAGGCCGCGGCCCTCGACGCGCGCCGTCGCATTGCCTCGATCTTCGACGTCGCCCCGGGGTACCTCCGCACGCTCGAGCCCGGCTCGCCGCAGGCCGACGCCTTCCGTGACCTCGCCCAGGACCTGGGCGCCGCGGACCGCACGCTGCTGACGGCGATGGACCGGCTCGACGAGGACCTCCCCACCCTCGGCGACGCCCCGGCCCCTTCCGCCGCGGACGACCTCCGCGCCCCGCTCCGCACCGCCGCCGACGCCGCGGCGCACGCCCGGGAGGCCGCGCTCGCCTACGCGACCAGCCTTCCAGACTAGTGCTGCGTCAACATCCGCTCCCCATCTCACCTCCACACCTGCTCACCTCCACGCCTCCACGCCCTCGCCCTTTCCCCCCATAAACTCCCTCACATGTCCTCCCTCCGCGCCTGCCCCTGCTGCGCGCTCGTCCAGCACGTCCCCGATCCGCCGCCGGGGTATTCCCCGCGCTGCCCGCGCTGCCGAACGATCGTGGCCCACCCCCGCACCCTGGCCGCGGCCTCCCGCGCGTACCCCGCCGCCTTCTCCCTCGCGGCCCTGTTCCTCTATCCCGTCGCCATGACCCTGCCGATCATCGAGATCGAGCGCCTGGGGCACTCCCACAGCGCGACGATCTGGACCGGCGTTGTCGAACTCATCTCCGGCGGCGAGGTCGCCATCGGCCTGATCGTGCTGCTCTGCTCCATCGTCGTCCCGGTGCTGAAGATCGGCGGCATCTTCGCGCTCTGCGCCGGCGGGATGCTGATGCGCCCGCACCGGCGCGCCTGGACCTACCGCGCCATCGAGTTCCTCGGCCGCTGGGGGATGATCGACGTCCTGCTCGTCGCCATCCTCGTCGCCGCGGTCAAACTCGGCAACTGGGCCAGCGTCGCCCCCGGCCCCGGCGCCCTCGCCTTCGCCGCGGTGGTCATCCTCAGCCTCCTCGCCTCCGCCACGTTCAACCCCCTCTCCATCTGGGAGGAGGAGCAGAAGTCATGACGACGCCCCACACTCGTGGCACGGGCTTCCAGCCCGCGCCTCCCCCCTCTTCCACGCCCCCCACTCCCCCGGCGACCAACGGCGATACCCCCTCCCCCTCCACGCCCGGGCCGGTCGCGCCCCCCACCTCCCTGCTGGTCCCCACCCGCCGCGTCCCGCTCTTCGCCTGGCTCATCCCGCTCGCGGCGCTGATCTTCGCCGCGGTGCTCGCCTATCAGGCCGCCGCCAACCGCGGCCCGACCATCGCCATCACCTTCAGCAGCGGCGCGGGGATCCAGCCCGACGACCCGGTGACGTACCGCGACGTCGAAGTCGGACGCGTCCGCTCCGTCTCCCTCTCCCCCGACCTCCGGCACGTCGTCGTCACCGTCCGGCTGACGCCCGACGCCGCGCCGCTGGCGACGGAGGGAACGGCCTTCTGGGTCGTCCGCCCCGAGGTCTCGCTCACGCGCGTCAGCGGCCTGGAGACGCTCCTCGGCCCCCGCTACATCGCCGTCGAGCCGGCCAACCCAGTGGGCAAACCCGCGCGGGCGTTCGTCGGGCTCGACCGCCCGCCGCGGACCCGCCCAGGCTCGATCCCCGGCCTCGAGATCACCCTCCGCTCGCCGCGTCTCGGCTCGGTGAGCGAGGGCTCGCCGGTGCTCTTCCGGGAGATGAAGGTCGGGACCGTCACCGGCGTCGTCCTCGCGCCGGACGCCCGATCGATCGAGATCCAGGTCCGCATCGAACCGCAGCATGCCCACCTGGTCCGCACGAACACGCGCTTCTGGAACGCCTCCGGCATCGGCCTGGACATGGGCCTGCTCGGCGGCGTGCAACTCAAGGCCGAGAGCCTCGAGGCCGTCATCTCCGGCGGCATCGCCTTCGCCACCCCCACCAAGGCCGGCGATCCCGTCGCCAGCGGCCACACGTTCGACATGGAGCCGCAGCCCGTGGACGGCTGGATCAAGTGGACCCCCGACCTGACCCCTCCTCCGCCGTCCGCGGCCCCCTCCCCGCCCTCCTGACCGGGGCGGCCGGCGCGCCGCTCAGCCCCCCATCAGCTCCACCAGGATGTCCAGCCCGCGCTCCAGCGTCGCATCATCCGTCGCGTAGCTCAGCCGCAGGTGCGTGTCGCGCGAGGAGAAGACGCTCCCCGGAATGACCAGCAGCCCGCGCTCGATGCACCGCTCGACGAACTGCGATGCGCTCAGCCCGAGCCGCTCCGGCACGCGCGGGAAGGCGTAGAACGCGCCCCCCGGCGTCGCGACCTCCGTCACCTCGCTCAGCCGCCGGACGACGCGGTCGCGCCGCCGCTGGTAGGCCGTGATCACCGGCTCCATGTCCACGTCGAACGCCGCGACGGCCCCCCACTGCAGCGGCGTGGGCGCGCACACGAACGTGTACTGCTGGAGCTTGGTCATCTCCTCGATCAGCCGCGCCGGCCCCGCCGCGTACCCGAGACGCCACCCCGTCACGCCGTACGTCTTGCCGAACCCGCGGACCAGCAGCACGTTCTCGTGCGAACCCGGCACGCGGCACGGGCTCGGGCACGTCCGGTTCATCACCCCCGCCTCGCGCGAGTCGTCGTAGGTGAACTGGTCGTAGATCTCGTCGCTGATGAGCACGATGTTCCTGGCGCGGCAGAGCTCCAGCAGCTCCTCGCACTCCCGGCGCGTCTGCACCGCCCCCGCCGGGTTGCTCGGCGTGTTCATCAGCACGATCTTCGTCCGAGGCGTGATCAGCGGCTCGACCCGCTCGGCGGTCAGCCGGAAGTCCGGGTAGGTGTCGCACATCACCGCCTTGCCGCCGCAGACCGTCGCCAGGTACGGGTACATCACGAAGTACGGGTCGGGGATGATCGCCTCGTCCCCCGGCCCCATCAGCGCCAGGAAGGCCAGCCACAGCGCGCCCGAGGTCCCGGAGGCGACCAGCAGCCCGGGTGCGTCCCCCTTGGGGTCCAACTTCGCGCCCGGGTCGATCTTCCACCCGATGTCCGCCGCGAGATGCGTCGCGATCCGCTCCCGCAGCGCGGGGATCCCCTGCGTCAGCGAGTAGCCGTTGCGATCCGACTCGATCGCCTCGACCGCGGCCCGCTTGACCTCCGCCGGCACCGGGAAGTCCGGCTGGCCGATCGAGAGGTTGATCGGGTCCTTGAGTTTGGCGCCGAGTTCAAAGACCCGGCGGATGCCGGAGGCGTTCACCCCGCGGGAGCGCTCGGAGATCAGACGATCGATGTCCATCGGGCGAGCCCTTCCTTCCCCCGGCGTGGCCCGCGCCCCCCGGTCCCGCGGCGTCACGGCCGGATTCGGCGCAATGATAAACCCCGGAGATGGAGACGCATCCGGGGCGCAATCGGTGAGATCCCGGGCAGATCAGAACAAGACGCGGCGAGGCTCAGCGCTTGCCGACGGAGGTCTTCGGCAGGCCCAGGGCCTTGTCCTTCTTCGGATCGAACCTCTTGTCGGCGATCAGCTTCGCGATCCGCTCGGCGCGGGTGAGCACGCTGCGGTTGGTCACGATGTTGCCGGAGGTCTTCAGCGAACGGTCGAGGCTCATCGCGGCACTCCAAGGACTGCATGCGGGCCGGCCGCGCGGGCGGGGCCCGAAGGACGTCAGGGGTCGGAACCTTAGGACGGAGCCCCCCGCCCGGCTAGTACTTCTTCCAAATGGGGCTGGCCAGCCGGTAGTTGCTCAGCCCCTCCCGCCCGAGCCGCTCGCCGAGTTCCTGCACCCGCTTGATCAGTTCCGCCCGCCGGGCCGCCATGGCGCTGTACTGGTTGCCGGGGATCCCCTCCAGCAGGACCACCTCCCAGTTCTTCTGGCCGGCCGCCTTGGCCGCGGCGATATCGGCCTTCCCCTTCGGGATCGCCACCGCGGGCAGACCGTTGGCCTCAAGGAAGGCCACGATCGCCTCGGCGTCGGCGTAGTGGACCACCCCCTCGACGAGGAGGTAGTTCAGCCCCGTGCCGCGGGGATCGATCACAGCGGACCCGCCCGACGCCTGCTTCGGTGGCTGCGCCCCGGCGTTGGCCGAAGCGGCGGGCGTCCGGCCGCCGGCTGCGCCCGCGGGCTGGGCGTTCGCCGGCTGACTCGGTCCGAGCGGCGTCGCCGCCGCCGGCCGCTCGGCCGCGGCGAGGGGATCGTGCGCCGGAAGCACGGCGCTCGGGGTGACCTGGGTCGGGTCCGGGTCCGGCGCCCACTGCTGCCGCTCCTTCTGGGCCGCCAGTTGCCAGGCCACCGCCCAGACGACCACCACCAGCGCCATGACGCCCCCCGCGGCGAAGAGCAGGGTCTTCACGGGCAGCACGACCGTCCGATTCAGGTCCCACCGCCGACCCATCCCAGACCGCGGGGCCGCGTCGTCCACCGGCGCGGCGGGCTCGGGCGCGGGGGAGGGGTCCTCCTCCGTGCGAAGGGTCAGCGGCGGCACGGCCTGCCCGGCGGCTCCGCCGCTCCCGCGCGGCATCGGCACGGGGGCCGAGTTCGGGCGGGAACGGATCGGGACGGACACCGGCGTCAGCGGGGTGCGCACGGGATTCGTCTCGCGCATCACCTCGAACAACGGCGGCATCCGGCGGCTGCGTGACATGTGGTTGATTATCCATCCCCCCCGGGCCCGGAGCAATGCACGCCGCGACGAATCTGACCCCGCCTCCCGATACGACCGCCCTGCGTGTCCATCGGTCCCGCGGCCCTATACTCCGCACACTATGGCGATCCGAAGCGAAGACATCCTCCCCATCGCTCCCCCCACCCTGAACCGGCTGGAGAACGCCTACCTGCCGGAAGTCTTCCGGGGGTTCGGGGTGACGATGCGGCACTTCTTCACCTCCTTCGGCCAGGGCCGCACCAGCCGCACGATGCAGTACCCGGAGGTGCGGCGGGAGCACTTCCCGCCTGAGAAGGGAGGGATCGAGGTCCGCAACTTCCGGGGTGTCCACCGCCTCAATCGCGACGAGGAGGGGCGGGTCAAGTGCGTCGCCTGCATGATGTGCCCGACGCTCTGCCCCGCGCGGTGCATCCACATCGAGGCCGCCGAGAGCCCCTGGGACGACCGGGAGAAGTACCCCAAGAAGTTCGAGATCGACGAACTGCGGTGCATCTTCTGCGGGATGTGCGAGGAGGCGTGCCCGGTGGACGCCATCGAGCTCACTCCGATCTACGACGTCGTCGGCCTGTCGCGCCAGGAGATGGTCTTCGACAAGGAGAAGCTCCTGAAGGTGTACGACGAGACGATCGGCAGGAAGCCGATGTAGTCGGAAAAGGCCCGCGCGACGCGGAGCACGCAGCGGAAAACTCAGATCAAGCAATCGCGGCCGGCCCGGCGCCGGCCGCGATTTTCGTTGGTGGGCCGAGGGAAAACGGGATCAGCCCTCAAAAGCAAAGCGGCCGGCCTTTGGGGCCGGCCGCCGATGCATGCGTGTTCAGGTCGAAACGTCCGATCAGCGCCGCCGACGGGCCGCCGCCAGCGCGCCCAAGCCCAGCACCGCCGCGGCAGACGGGGCCGGGACCACGCTGAAGCCCATCAGGAGCTTGTACTGGAAGTCCTCCATGTGGGGCGTCTGGTTGGCGTTGCGCCCATCCGGGAGCGTCGGCGTGCCGGGGAGGTCCAGGTCGTTGTACCCGGTCAGGGCGATCAGGTAGGTGCCGGGGGAAAGGGTCGCCTCCAGGGAGGGGAAGAGCCCGATCCCGCTGTCGTCGTCGGCCGCGATGATCGTCGTACCGCTGACCAGGACCATCTGAGCGTTCGCGGTGCTCTGAGGAATCCCGAAGGCGGAAGCGAAGAAGTACGCCTCGAAGTCGATCGTGAAGCTGAAGTAGTCCACGTCACCGGGGAGGTCCAGCGCGGGATCGCCGGGGGTGATGCTCCCCTCGACCAGGATCGAGCCGGTGCCGGAGTAGGTGCCGAGGTTGTTCGCCGTCGCCGGCGTGTCGTTCGACTCGACCTCGCTGAAGGGGTTGGCCAGGACGGGGGTGGAGGCGAGGGCGAAGCCGAGGAGGGCGATCGGGAGGTGCTTCATCGGTGCTCTCTTCTTCAAACTGGCCTTGGAGACTCAGTGGGCGCCGCCGCTTTCCTCACCGGTGCAGACCGACAACGCTGCACGCGACGTACGGATCCGCCCTGCCGCGGCCGGGATGACGGCCGTTGCTGGTTTCGGGCAACGTCCTGCCCGACGGAGGAAAACAAACAACCCACCAGCGTGTGTCACGCGGGCTGGCCGAACGGATGAGGTCTCTCTCTCACCTGGTGGTCCGGGCCGGCGCGTCGGCGCCTGTGCGCCCGGGTCCGATCACAGTATAATCGAAAGTCCAGGCGAAGCAAGCCCTTAATGCGCCGAATGCACCCGCGGGGAACAAAATCGGCCCCGAATCAACGCCCCTCAACAGATCCGTGGTCACCGGCCCGCTTCAGCGGCGGTCAGCGGTGAAGTTGGGCAAGCTCCCGCGCAAATCCCGCCGCGGCGGCGCCAACGGACGCCGTCCAGTCGTCCGCCGCGGGATCAAAGGCGTAAATCACCGAACGGCTCGCGGTCACCAGCACCCCCGACTCACCGGGGGTCCTCGCCCCCGGCCGAATCAGGATGCGAACATCTGCAAGCGTCCCCCCCTGCGCGCCGTAGCCCGGAACGAGGAAGACCTGGTCCCGCATCCGCGCCCGCAGTTCGGCCCCCTCCGCCGCCTTCGTCGCTCCCACAACGGCCCCGACGTCGCTGAGCCCGGACCGGCCGCGACGCGCCCGCCCCAGAGCGGCGACCATGTCCGCGAGAAGGTGGGAGACCGTTCGGCCGTCCGCCAGACGCTGGGCCTGCACCGCATCGGAGCCGGGGTTGCTCGTCCGGACCAGAACAAAGACGCCGCGCCCGGGATGGGTGAGGAAGGGCTCAACCGTGTCCGGGCCGAGATAGCCGTTGATGGTGAGCGCATCGGCGGCGTGGGGAGCGTCGGCGAAGGCCGCGTGGGCGTAGTGCTCGGCGGTGACGCCGATGTCGCCGCGTTTGGCGTCGAGGACCACGAGCATGCCGCGGGAGCGGGCGTGGGCGATCGTCGCATGCAGGACGCGGATTCCCTCGGCCCCGTAGCGCTCGAAGCAGGCGGACTGCGGCTTGACGACCGCCACGTGCGGCGCGACGGCGTCGATGACCCCGAGGCAGAACTCGCCGATCTTGTCTGCGTCGGAGGAGCGCTGCGCCCGGATCGACGCGGGGAGCCGCTCCAGCACCGGGTCGAGCCCGACGCAGGCGGGGGCGCCGACCCGGTCGAGGGCGTCGGCGAGGCGGTCGGCGAAGTGGGTCGTCGCGGCGTGGGGCTGGTCGGTGGTCATCTCGGAGGGAGCATAGGGTTGCGCACGATGACCACGGACGCTCCCGTGCGGCTGGACCTCAAGAAGGACCGCGGCCTGACCGTCGAATGGGCCGACGGCACGACGTCGTACTACTCCATCGCCTACCTCCGCCGCTGGTCCCCCTCGGCCGAGGCCCGCGAGCAGCGCAAGGCGCTGGAGACGAACCCGCTGACCGTCCTCCCCAGCAGCAAGGGCGGAGGAGGGCCGTTGACGGCGCTGGACGCGGAACTGGTCGGCAACTACGCGATCCGGATCCGCTTCTCCGACGGGCACGACACGGGGCTGTACTCGTGGTCGTACCTGCGGGAGATCGACCCGGCGCGGCAGAAGAAAGAGATCTGACGTCGTCGCTCACGTCACCGTTGGGATCAGCCCCGGCCGTTCCGCCGGCCAGTGTCCGTCCGCTCCATGATCGCCGCGACCGGCTGCGTGTCGCCGTAGACCTGCCACAACGCGATCCGGCCCTCGCGCACCACCGCCCGCCACGCCGCGGGCAGGAGCCACGTGTTCTCGCCGACGGTCCCGCGCCCGGCGCGGTACGTCCCCCCGGCGCGGCCGAAGATCGCCACCGTCTCGCCGTCGGTCAGAATCTGACCAATGCTGATCTCGTAGTTCGGGAACCAGGTGAAGTGGATGTGCCACGCCCGGCGGAGGTCCTCCTCGCCGGTGATCACCTCCCCGAGGGCATCGATCAACCGGTGGTCCTCCGTCACCAGCGCGATGATCCCCTCCACGTCGCGCCGATTGATCGCCTCGACGAACCGTCGGACGACGTCGGCAGGCGACGGCCCAGGCACCGGGGCTTGGACGGGGGAGGAATCCACGGCCTGAGCATACCGACCGCTCCGCCCGGAAGGTTGGTCTGTGTATTGTCAGGGGATGCCCGCGCCCCGCGACATCACGCTGACCACCCCCATCGAGGCCCTCGGGGCCGCGGGCAAGCGCGCCGCCCCCGCCATGCGGCTCCTCGGCGTGGCCAACGTCGGCCAGCTCATCGCCTACCTCCCCATGCGCCACGAGTTCGAGGAGGCGGAGACGACCATCGACCGGCTCCCCGCCGAGTCGATCGTCACCGCCCGGGGGGAGATCACCGCCACCCGCGTGGTGACGAAGGGACGCCGCCCCCGCTTCGAGGCCGCGCTGATGGACCACACCGGCCGGCTCGACCTGGTCTGGTTCAACGCCCCGTACATGCGCCACCGCATCCACCCCGGCATGCGCGTCCGCGTCAGCGGCAAGGCGAAGCGCTTCGGCCCGGGGCTGCAGATCGCCAACCCGCGTGTGGAGATCCTCAGCGACGAGAAGGAGGAGCCCGCCGCGACCGACTCGCGCCTCCGCCCGATCTACCCCGCCAGCGAGGACATGCCCTCGCGGAAGATCGAGGCGCTGGTGCGATCCGTGCTCGAGCCCGCGCTGGCGCAGATCGAGGACCACCTCCCCGCGGCGTTCCGCGCCGAGCGCGACCTGCCGTCCCTGGCCGACGCCTACCGCATGATGCACGCCCCCACCAGCCGCGAGCAGGTCCCCTACGCGCGGCGGCGCCTCGCCTACGACGAACTGCTGATGCTCCAGCTCGGGGTGTTCATGAAGCGCGCCCAGCTCCGGTCGGCGATGACGGCGCCCGCGCTGCGGTGGGACGAGGAGATCGACCGGCGCATCCGCGCCCGATTCCCCTTCCCGCTTACCCCCGCCCAGGACGAAGTCGTCCGCGAGGTCGCGGCGGACCTGTCGCGCAGCATCCCGACCAACCGCCTCATCCAGGGGGACGTCGGCTCGGGAAAGACCGTCGTCGGCCTCTACGCGATGCTGATGGCCGTGGCCTCCAAGCATCAGGCCGCGCTGATGGCCCCCACCGAACTCCTCGCCGAGCAGCACTTCGCCTCCATCTCGGCCATGCTTGAGGGCTCCGACGTCCGCGTCGCCCTCCTCACCGGCAACGTCACCGGTCAGGAGCGGGCCTCGCTGCTGGGCCGCCTGGAGCGCGGCGAGGTGGACCTGCTCATCGGCACCCACGCCCTGCTGACCGAGTCCGTCCGCTTCCGCAGCCTCGCGGTCGCCATCATCGACGAGCAGCACCGCTTCGGCGTCCACCAGCGCGCCCGCCTGCGGCAGAAGGGCACGGGCGCCCCCGCGGATCGGGCCGCGCCGGACGCCCGCGAGGAAGGCCTCTTGGGCGGCGCCGCGGCGGCGGAGCCCCCGACGGCCAGACCCGCCGCGGCCGAGATCGCTGAGCACAGCAGCGACCTTTCCACCCCCCACGTCCTGGTCATGACCGCCACGCCCATCCCCCGCACCCTGGCGATCACCCTCTTCGGCGACCTGGACGTCTCGACCATCCGCGGCATGCCGCCGGGGCGCAAGCCCGTCCGCACCCGCGTCGTCGGGATGGACAAGTGGGACGAGGTCTACGCGTACGTCCGCAAGCGCCTCGACGACGGCGACCAGGCCTACATCGTCGTCCCGGCGATCGACACCGGCGCCGAGGAGGGACTGAACGACCTTCGCACCGTCCAGGCGAGGCTGGAGAGCCCCGGGGGTCCGCTCGCGGGCAAGCGCATCGCCGCGCTCCACGGCCGGCTCAGCCCGCAGACCCGCGAGCACATCATGGCCCGATTCCGTGCCGGGCTCATCGATGCGCTGGTGGCGACGACCGTGATCGAGGTCGGCGTGGACGTCCCCAACGCCACCGTCATGGTCGTTGAGCACGCAGATCGTTTTGGCCTCGCACAACTCCACCAACTCCGGGGGCGCGTCGGTCGTGGATCCAAGCCCTCCGTCTGTGTGCTCATCGGAGAACCGACAACCGAAGAGGCTGCGGCGAGGCTCCGCGTCATCGCTCGGACGAGCGACGGCTTCGAACTCGCCGAACAGGACCTTGAAATCCGTGGTCCTGGCGAGTTGTTCGGCGTGCGACAGGCGGGGCTCCCCCCGTTCAAGGTGGCGGATCTGATGCATGACCGGGAACTGCTCGGCATGGCGAGGCGTGATGCAGCCGCTTGGATCGCCCGGTCCCCCACCCTGGAAGGCCCCGGGGAAGCCCTTTTGAGGCGGAGATTGCTCAAGGCGCACGGTGCATGGCTGGGTCTGGCGGACGTCGGCTGAAGAAATCCACAACGCTGTGCACTTGCAATTGAGGGGGCAGGGGTGGTAGGGTTCAGCACTGTGAAAACAACAAAGAGCCTCCACGACCGATTGCTCCTTGCTGCTGGACACCTCACCTACGCCAAGCTCGGCGCCCTGACCGGCGTGCACCCCGAGACGGTGCGCCGATTCATGCAGGGCCAGACGCCCAAGCCGGAGTTCCTTGCGGAAGTGAGCCGCAAGTTCGGCATCAACGGCGACTGGCTCCTGACGGGCCGCGGCCAGATGTGGTACGGCGGTAAGCCCCCGAAGGGCGCCGCCCAGCTCGGCGTCGCCGCTCCCGCCTCCCGCGCCGCGAAGAAGACCTCCAAGAAGACCTCCAAGAAGGCCGCCAAGAAGACGGCCAAGAAGGGGTCGAAGAGGCGCGCCAAGGCTGGTCGCGGGCGCTGAGCCGCCGCCGCCGCGGGCGGATCCGGCTGATCTCTCCTGATTCCTGGTTTGGACGCGCCCCTGAAAGGGGTCGCTACCATAGCGCATGAGCACCAATCAGGCGCTGGCGGACCGGCTGGCGCAGATTGCCAGGATCCAGGAACTCCTCGGCGCCGACCGCTTCCGGGCGATCTCCAACGAGCGAGCCGCGCGGACCATCGAGGGTCTGAGCGTTGATATCGCTACGCTCGCAAAGGACCGCAAGGCCCTTCTCGAGATCGACGGCATCGGCCCGAAGATCGCCGACAAGGTCATCGAGTTCGTCGAGACCGGCCGGATCGCCGAACTCGACGAACTGGCCGCCCAGGTCCCCCCCGGCGTCATCGACCTGCTGAACATCCCCGGCCTGGGTCCGAAGACCGCGGCGGTCCTCTGGAAGCAGGGCGGCGTGACCGACCTGGCCGGCCTCAAGCGGCTGATCGAGAGCGGCGAGATCCTCAAACTCCCCCGGATGGGGGCGAAGAGCGTCGAGCGGCTGAAGGAATCGATCGCGCTGGCCGAGTCCGGTTCGCAGCGGCTCGCTCTGGGGCTCGCCCTGCCGGTGGCGCAGCGGATCGTCGAGCGGCTCAGGAAGGTCAAGGGCGTGCAGCAGGCCGCGTACGCGGGGTCGCTGCGCCGGGGGAAGGAGACCGTCGGCGACATCGACATCCTCGTCGCCGCGAACGACGCCGACGCCGCGCGAGCCGCGTCCGAGGCCTTCCGTACTGCGCCCGAGGTCCGCCAGGTCATCCTCTCCGGCGAGACCAAGACCTCTGTCCGCGTCGCCGTGAGCCCCGACCTCGGGCGCTGGACCGTCGAGGGCAGAGAAGGAGACGCCGTCCCCGAGGAGAGCGGGCCGACGATCCAGGTCGACCTCCGCGTCGTCCCCCCGGAGAGCTGGGGCGCCGCCCTGATGTACTTCACCGGCTCGAAGGAGCACAACATCGAACTCCGCGAGCGCGCCCTGGCCATGGGCCTGACGCTCAACGAGTACGGCCTCTTCCCCGAGGACGGCCACGAGGAGCCTCCGCAGAAGCGCGGCGTGAAGCCCGTGGCGGGCCGAACCGAGGCGGAGGTCTACCACGCCCTGGGCATGGCCTACATCCCGCCGGAGATGCGCGAACTCCAGGGGGAGATCGCCTGGGCCGAGCGCTCGCTGAAGCGTTCCAAGCCCGCCCCCTCCGACGGCGACGACGATGCGACGGCCGGATTGATCACCGTCGGCGACATCAAGGCCGAGCTGCACGCCCACACCACCGCCTCGGACGGGTCGATGTCCATCCAGCAGCTCGCCGCGGGGGCCAAGGCCCGCGGCTACCACACCATCGCCGTCACCGATCACTCCCGCTCCTCCGCGATCGCCAACGGCCTGTCGATCGAGCGGCTGCTGGCGCACATCGAGGCCGTTCGCGAGGCGAACGAGCAGGCCGAGGGGATCACCATCCTCGCCGGCTCGGAGGTGGACATCCTCGCCGACGGCCGGCTCGACTACCCCGACGACATCCTGGAGAAGCTCGACGTCGTCGTCGCCTCGCCGCATTCCTCCCTCTCTCAGGCCCCCGAGGCCGCGACGGCCCGGCTGATCAGCGCCATCAGCAACCCCTGCGTCCACATCCTCGGCCACCCGACGGGCCGGCTCATCAACCGCCGCGCCGGACTCGCCCCGGACATGGCGAAGGTCATCGCGGCCGCGAAGGAGCACAACGTCGCCCTGGAGATCAACGCCCACTGGCTCCGCCTCGACCTCCGCGACACGCACGTCCGCGCCGCGGTGGACGCCGGCTGCCTGATCGCCATCGACTGCGACGTCCACGCCCCGGAGGACTTCGACAACATCGTCTTCGGCGTCCTGACGGGCCGCCGCGGCTGGCTCCCTCCCGAGCAGTGCATCAACACCTGGCCGGCGAAGAAACTGCACGCGTGGCTGAAGTCCAAACGCTGAGGCGCACGCTCGTCTCCCCTCGCCGACCCGGCCCCTCACTTCTCCGCCGAACCCGTAACCGCCGGCTCATCGGCCCCCCGGCGGCCCGGACCCCGCCCGGCTAGAGTTCCGCGGCTGCGGTCAACGGCCCGATCCTGCTTCATCCATCCGACCGCCCGGGCGCGTGCGCCCGCGGCGAAGGGGTCCGTTCATGTTCGACCGCCTGTCCGAAGGTTTCTCCAGCGTCTTCCGCAAACTCTCCGGCAAGGGGACCATCAGCGAGTCCAACGTCCGCGAGGCGATGGAGGACGTCCGCCGGGCCCTGCTCGAGGCCGACGTCCACCTCGAGGTCGTCAAGAAGTTCTGCGACGACGTCCTCAGCGACGCCGTCGGGCGCGAGGTCACCAAGAGCGTCAAGCCCGGCCAGGAGATGATCGCCATTGTCCACGACCGCCTCGTGGAACTCCTCGGCGGCGCCCCCGCGGGCCTCGACGAGGAGACCGGCCTTCCCCTCAGCAGCGTCAAGGACCTGCCGGGGCTGGCGAAGGACGGCGACGCGGACGCGGGGGGGATCATGCGGGTCTCCCCCGGCCCCACCATCGTCATGATGTGCGGCCTCCAGGGCTCCGGGAAGACCACCACCTGCGGCAAGCTCGCGGCGTACCTCAAGAAGCGCGGCCGCTCCGTCATGCTCTGCGCCGCCGACCTCCAGCGCCCCGCCGCCGTCGAGCAGCTCCAGACCGTCGCCGCCCAGGTCGCCGCGGACGCCCCCGGCGGCGCGCAGGTCCTCTTCTACGGCGAGCCCGACAAGACCGCCGAGTACGGCAAGGCGGTCGGCGTCGCCGTCGGCGTCTGCCAGCGGGCCCTCGCCGAGGCCCGCAAGCGCGGCATCGACACCCTCATCCTCGACACCGCCGGCCGCCTGCACGTCAACGACGCCCTGATGGACGAACTCCACCAGGTCAACCGCACCCTCCAGCCCCACCAGATCTTCCTCGTCGTGGACGCCATGACCGGCCAGGACGCCGTCAACTCCGCCAAGGCCTTCCACGAGCGCCTGGAGGTGGACGGCATCATCCTCACCAAGTTCGACTCCGACACCCGCGGCGGGGCCGCGCTCTCCGTCAAGCACGTCACCGGCGCCCCGATCAAGTTCATCGGCACCGGCGAGAAGCTCGACGCCATCGAGGAGTTCCACGCCGAGCGCATCGCCGGCCGCATCCTGGGCATGGGCGACGTCGTCAGCCTCGTCGAGAAGGCCCGCGAGCAGGTCAGCGAGGAGGAGGCCGCGAGGATCGAGGCCAAGCTCGCCAAGGGCGAGATGACCATGGACGACTTCCTCGGCCAGCTCCGCACGCTCCGCCGCATGGGCCCGCTCAAGCAGCTCCTGGGCCTGCTCCCCGGCGTCGGCTCCGCCCTGAAGGACGTCCACATCGACGACAAGGAACTCGACCGCATCGAGGCGATCGTCAACTCGATGAACAAGCAGGAGCGCCGCCACCCGAGCATCATGGACAACTCCCGCCGCCGCCGCGTCGCCCGCGGCAGCGGCACCCGGCCCGAGCAGGTCGGCCAGCTCACCAAGCAGTTCGACATGATCAACAAGCTCGCCCGTCAGATGGGCAGCATGAGCGCCGCGGCCAAAGTGAAGGCGGTCAAGGAGCTGGGCAAGAGCGGCGGCATGGCCGGCATGATGCCCGGCGTCAGCGGCCTCCCCGGCTTCCGCACCAAGGGCTCGACCCACACGCCGAGCCTCAAGAGCAGGTTCAAGAAGCGGAAGAAGTAGAGGGCCGCATGCAAGGATGGGTGGCATGCCCCCGCAGATGCGGAGCAGGAGCGTGCCTCCCCGTCCCCGCGCCCTTGCTCACCCCGCCCCCAAACGCTCCAGCGCCCCCGCCACCTTCGGCAGCTGCGTGTACGCCGGGCCGCCCCCCATCATCACCGCCACCCCCGCCGCCTCCAGCACTTCCTCCCTCGACGCCCCCGCCTTCATCGCCTTCTCCACGTGCGCGTCGATGCACCCGTCGCACCGGATCGCCACGCTGATCCCCACCGCGATCAGCTCCTTCTGCTTGACCGTCAGCGCCCCCTCCTTCATCAGCGCCTGGAAGAACGGCGCGAACGCCCGCCCGATCTCGGGGGCGTGCGTCTTGGCCGACTGCGCGATCGCGCTCGACCTCGCATCCGCCGCGGGTGTCGTCTGATCTGCCATGACTGTGCCGCTCCGTGTTGCCCCACCGGCCCCCGCTCGTGGAGCCTATCGCCCGCGCCCCCGTGGCGGCGCCGCAGAGCCCTTCACGGGCCGCACGGTCAGCGGTTCCAGACCTGCCGCGTCCCGCTCGGATCCGTCGTCATCAGCCGCCCGCCGCTGAGCGTGTACCCCACCTGCGTCACGTCCCCCTCATCCCCCACGAGGATGATCGTCTCGCGGTCCGCGTACCACCGCCCGCCGCTCCCCTCGCCGCCGCTGGAGCCCGTCACCGCGCCCGTCCCGCCGGCGACCTTGGAGCGCTGCGTGTACCGCCCGTCCGCCCGCAGTTCCACCGTGTGCTGCGTCGCCATGCTGAACCCCGAGCCGGGATCCGAGTACGACTCGGTGTACGTCCACGCCCCCACCAGACCCGGGTTCCGCTCCGGCGGAGCGAACCTCGCCGCCCTGAAGATCCGCTCGGGCAGGTCCCCGCGCCGCTGCATCGCCGCCTCCTCCCCCACGCCGAAGAGGCCGACCGCGATCCCGTCGTGCAGCGTCACGTACGCGGCCGCCCGCACCGCCCGGCCGTCATCGGTGCGTCCCTTGAACCGGAGCGTCGCCGCGGGGCGATCGGCGAGGTCGAAGAACTCGGGCCTGCCGTCCCGCCGCAGGTTCGGCATGAGTTCCGTCACCTGCGAGCCGAGCCGCTCCGCGAGCCCGGGGTCCTTGATCGACGACGCCCCCGGCGCCGCGCCGTACAGCAGCAGGTACAACTCCGCCGGGTTGCCCGTCATGTCGCGCGGCGCATCGTCCGGAATCAGCACCAGCCCGCCCATGCCCGTCTGCGCCCGCCACGACTCCGGGCAGCGCAGCGTCACGCCCACCGGGTGCGGCAGGCTCTGACGGAACGCAGGGTCCACCTCCGGCGCCGGGGCGGGCACGGGTTGCTCCTCGCCGGGCGACCCGGCGAGCGGGTTCTTCGGCGCCGCCTGCGGCTTCGCCAGCGGGTTGACCGGCTTCCCCTTCTCCCGGACGAGCCGGTGCTCCGCGCCGTCGGACTCCAGCAGCAGCGCCTCGCCGTCGAATCTCGCTGTGAACGCGAACGCGTGCCCTTCACTCGTGAACTCCCCGCGCAGGCCGTCGCCCTCCGCCGCGGCCGTCACGGGCAGCGAGGTCCCCGCGACCTCGATCGTCCCCTTCAGCCCTCCCTTCCCGTCCGGCTCCAACTCCAGCCGCAGCGTCTCGTTCGAGTAGACGCCGGCGAACCGGTCGATGGGCGACGCAGCGCTCTCGCTCAAGACAGCGCCGGCCCATGCCGACGCCTCGGCGGCCACCGCCACTCCCGCGGCACAGGAGACAAGCACAGCCACGCGTGCAACACGATGCACCGAACGGAGAGGACGCTGCATCACGGACCTCCATCTTCCATCATCGCCCGCCGCCCGAGCCCCCGCGGCCGACCGGGCGCGAGTCTACCGCAACCGTCCGACACGAGCAAGAACGCGTCGCCTCGCTCATCCTCTCATCCGCCATCCCCCGCCGCTCGCTAGCATGCGCCCGGTTCGCGTGATCGCGAGGGGGCCTGAACCATGGTCCGTCAAGCGCGAGGCGAGCGCCGCTCCGCCGCGGACTTCCTCCCGTCCGCCGCCCACCCCACGCTCCCCCAACTCCGCGCCGCGGCGGCGACAGCTCCCTCCTCGAGGTCGTCATCGGCGCCGACGACCGCGTGCAGGTGACCAGCACCGCCGCGAAGCCGTGGAACGGCATCTGCCAACTCACCATCACCTCGCGCACCGGCCGCCTCTACATCGGCACCGGCTGGCTCATCGCCCCCCGCTGCGTGATCACCGCCGGCCACTGCGTCTACCTCCACGGCGCCGGCGGATGGGCCAGGAGCATCGAGGTCTCCGCCGGACGCAACGGCTCCGCCTTCCCCTACGGGCGGATCACCGCCACCACCTTCCGCGCCATCACCCAATGGACCCACGACCGCAACCGCAGTTACGACTACGGCTGCATCATCCTCCCCGAGGCCCCCCGCGGCACGGGCGCCGCCCCCTTCTGCTTCAACTTCGCCGCAGCTCCCCCATCTGGCAGTACAGCGGCGGCGTCCGCACCGCCGTCGGCATCCACACCAACGGCTCGCCGCTGGGCGACTCCGCCACGCGGATCACCCCCGCCGTCGCCGCCATGCTCCGCAGTTGGAAGGCCCTCGGCTCCTGAGCGCCTCCCGCCGGCCCGGCCCGCGCGATCCCGACGCCGCGGCCGGCCTGCTCGACGCGTGGCCGCACCCGCCCCGGGGGTGCGGTCACGCTCGTTCGCTCCCGCCCTCCCGTGATATTGCGCCGGACGTCCGCCCACATGCTCACCCCCGCCGCGGAGCATCCCGCATGCCCGCCCAACCATCCATGAGCGTCGAAGGAGTCGTCGTGAGCGCGACCGGCGCCCCGGTCCCCGGCGTCACCGTCATGATCACGACCTCCGACCAGCCGCACCCGGACATCGCGGCCGTCACCGACGAGCGCGGCGCCTTCGGCTTCGACGGCCTCGCCGCGGGACGCTACACCTTCGCCGCCTACCGGGACGGCGCGGAAGCAAGCCGCACCGAGGTCTCGATCCGCCACGGCCACGCCGGTTCGGTGCGGATCGAGATCGACTGACCGCCCCTGATAGGCGCCGCCGGGCGCCGGGCGTGCCTCAAGCTCCCCTCACGCCATGTCGGGTTCGCCGGTGTACGGATCATCCTGGAGAACCGGGATCGAGCCACGCCGGCCCCAGGCCGCAGACGGAGCGCCCCGATGCACGCACGCCCCAAGCCGATCAACCAGCAGACCATCGTCATCACCGGGGCCAGCAGCGGCATCGGCCTCGCCACCGCGAAGGAGGCCGCCCGGCGGGGTGCCCGCCTGGTCCTCGCCTCCCGCAGCGGCGAGGACCTCGCCGCGGTCGCCGATGAACTCCGCTCGATGGGAGCCGAGGTCGAGACCGTCGAGGCCGACGTCGCCAGCGAGGAGGACGTCCGCCGCATCGCCCGCATCGCCGTGAGCCGCTTCGGCGGCTTCGACACCTGGGTCAACAACGCTGGCGTCTCCATCTACGGCCGCACCGACGAGGTCCCGACCGCCGAGGCCCGCCGACTCTTCGATATCAACTTCTGGGGCGTCGTGAATGGTTCCCGCGAGGCCCTGGACCACCTGCGCCGCAAGGAGACCGGCGGCGCCATCATCAACGTCGGCTCGGTCGCCTCCGACAGCGTCCTCCCGCTCCAGAGCTACTACAGCGCATCGAAGCACGCCGTCAAAGGGTTCACCGACGCGCTGCGGATCGAGTGCGAGAAGGAGAGACTCCCCGTCAACATCACCCTCATCAAGCCCACCACCATCGACACCCCCTTCTTCAGTCACGCCGCCAGCCACCTCCGCGCCGGCGAGGCCCCCAAGGGCCCCGACCCCGCCTACGCCCCCGAACTCGTCGCCGACGCCATCCTCTTCGCCGCGGAGCACCCGCGCCGGGACATCGTCGTCGGCGGCGCGGGCCGCCTCCTCTCCGCCCTGGGCAAGTTCGCCCCGCGCGCCATGGACGCCTACGGCCGCGCCGTCGGCTTCCGCCAGCAGCGCACGCGCAAGCGCCCCCGCCGCACCGCCCCCGAGGGCGCCATCTACGAGCCCGGCCGCGGCCACATGATCCGCGGCGGCCACCCCGGCTGGGTCCGCGAGACCAGCCTCTACAGCAGAATCTCCGAACACCCCCTCGCCGCGGCCCTCATCGTCGGCGCCGCCGGCGTCGCCGTCGCCGCGGCGATCGGCGGAGCGGGCGCGGCCGTGGGACGCCGCACGCCGAGGCGCCGGCGAGAGGTAGCCGACGCCGGGAACCGGCGGCGGATCGCCGAGGCTCTGAATCGGAGGGAGTTCGCCGAGGCCCCGCGCCGCCCCTCCCCCGACCGTTCCTCCTGGTGCCACTGATCAACGGTCAGCGGGCAGGCGGCGATGCCGGCGCTCCGCCGCGGCCTACTCCCACGGCTTCAGCACGACCTTGATGCACTCGTCCTGCTTGTCCCGGAACATCCGGTACGCCCCCGGCGCCTCGTCGAGCGACATCCGGTGCGTCACCACGAAGCTCGGGTCGATCTGCCCGCTGGTGATCCGCTCCAGCAGCGGACGCATGTAGCGCTGCACGTGCGTCTGCCCGGTCTTGATCGTCAGCGAGCGGTTCATCGCCGAGCCGAAGGGGAACTTGTCGATCACCCCACCGAACACACCCGCCACCGAGACGTGCCCCCCGTTGCAGCACGCCTGCACCGCCTGACGCAGCGCCTGCGGCCGGTCCGTCTCCAGCATCATCGACTGCTTCACCCGGTCGTACACCCCCGCAACGCCGTGCACGTGCGCCTCCATCCCCACCGCCTCGATGCACCCGTCCGGCCCGCGCCCGCCGGTCATCTCCTTCAGCGCCTCCAGCACGTCCGCCTCCTCGAAGTTCAGCGTCTCCGCCCCTCCCGCCTCGGCCATCCTCAGCCGCTCCGGCACCCGGTCGATCCCGATCACCCGCCCCGCCCCGAGCATGAAGGCGCTTCGAATCGCGAACTGCCCCACCGGCCCGCACCCCCACACCGCCACCGTGTCCCCCTGCCGGATCTCGCAGTTCTCCGCCGCCATGTACCCCGTCGGGAAGATGTCCGACAGGAACAGCGCCTGCTCGTCCGTCATCCCCTCGGGCACCTTGATCGGCCCCACGTCCGCGAACGGGACTCGCACGTACTGCGCCTGCCCCCCCGCGTACCCCCCCAGCAGGTGCGAGTACCCGAAGATCCCCGCCGGCGAGTACCCCCACAGCTTCTCCGCCATCCACGCGTTGGGGTTCGAGTTCTCGCACAGCGAGAAGAGCCCATCCTGGCAACTCAGGCAGTTGCCGCACGCGATCGGGAACGGGACGACCACACGGTCCCCCACCGACAGGCTCGTCACCCCCGGCCCCACCTCCACCACCTCCCCCATGAACTCGTGCCCGAGGATGTCTCCCCGCTGCATCGTCGGGATGAACCCGTCGTACAGGTGCAGGTCCGACCCGCAGATCGCCGTGGACGTCACCTTGATGATCGCGTCCCGCGCGTTCACGATCCGCGGCTCCGGCACCTCCTCCACCCGAAGCCGCCCCGTCCCGCACCAGCACACCGCCTTCATGGCCCCTCCCTTCTGTGGGACGACCGCTTCACCCACCCCCACGCCTCGATCGCGCTACCCGATGCACCGACCCCGCGGCGACTCGGCCGACACCACCTCCCCCGTCTCCAGCACCTGCTTGAGCCGGCGCAGGTCGTCCGCCACCTGCTGCTCCGGCGCCTCGCCGAAGACCTTCGCCGCCGTCCACCCCACCGTCCGCCCGAGCGCCCCGCCCGGCGGGCTGTAGCGGATGTCCACGTCCACCACCGTCGCCCGCTCGCCTCGCCCCCGGTCCGGCCCCGGCCGGAACCGCACCACCCCCGCGTTGTCCACGTCCGATCCCGCCACCGACCGCCACGACAGCAGCTCCCCCGGCCGCTCCTCCGTGATCTCCGCCTCCCACTCCAGCCGCCCCACCGCCGGCGCGCCCACCACCCAGTGGCTCCGCCGCTCGTCCAGCACCGTCACGCTCTCCAGGTGCGCCATGAACCGCGGCAGGTTCTCCAGGTTCCGCCAGAAGTCGTACACCTCCCCGATCGGCCGATTGATCGTCACGCTCGACCGCACGTGCAGCGCGCCGCTCTTCTTCCCCTTCCGCCCCGTCAGCATCGCCCCGGCGCCGCGCCCCTCGCCGGCGCTCTCGCGATGGCTCATCAACTGCTGCGCGCACGCCACGTCCAGCGCGGTCACCCCCAGCACCGCCGCGGCCGCCCCCGCCAGACGACCATGGTCCACCTCGTCTCCCCCCGCCACCATCGCCGCCCCCAGCAGCGACAGGTCCAGCCCATCCCCGCCCACGCGCGACATCACCCCCGGCGCGGGGTCCCGCGCGGCCAGGATCGCCACGCCGTGCCCGATCTCGCGCAGCCCCATGAGTTGCACCAGCCCCGAGCCGTCGCTCAGCCCGATCAGCCGCGCCATCGCCCGCGGCGCGAGCACCTGCATCGCCCCGAGCCCGATGCTCAGCCACCCCAGGCCCCGCGCAACCTGCTCCACGTCCATCCCCGCCAGGCGCCCTTCGCCGCGCTCTCCGGGCGCGACCCCGACCCCCATGCGGCTGCCCAGTTCCGCCCCGCCCTCTTCAAGCCCCGTCACCTCGCTGACCACGCCGTGCTGCTGCTGCGTCACCATGGTCGTCCGCCTCCCTGCCCGGCGTGCAGGGGCCGGCGCCCCCGCGTCCCCTCGTGTGCGACGCTCCCGCCGATACCTCAACATACGCCCAGAAGGACGCGATGCGACCGGCGCCGCCCGCGGACGCCCGGAGAACTATGGGTCGCCCGCGCCCGAGCGCACCGCCCGCACCTTGTCCTGCCACGTCACCGCATCCGCGCTCTCCGGCGTGCGAAGTCACCGGAATCGTGATGCGCGTCGGCTACCCATGCCTGAACCTCGCCCTGAATCGGGGCACCAACCGCACGCTGCGCCTCGCCTCCCTCGGCGACCAGGCCAGGATCCGCGCCGTCGTCGCCGCCAACATCGCCAACCTCGAAGCCATCATCCGCTTCAACGCCGAGCACCGCGTCCGCCTCTTCCGCCTCGGCAGCTCCTTCATCCCCTTCGCCAGCCACGAGGCCTTCCCGTACGACTGGCGCGCCGCGCACGCCGGGGCGCTCCGCGCCGCCGGCGCCCTGGCCGCGAACTCCGGCCAGCGCCTCTCCATCCACCCCGGCCAGTACACCGTCCCCGGCTCGCCGGACGAGCGCATCCGGGCCGCGAGCCTCGCCGAACTCCGCTACGCGGCGGGCCTCCTCGACCTCCTCGGTCAGCCGGACGCCCCGGTCGTCCTCCACGTCGGCGGCGCATACGGCGACAAGCCCGCCGCCGCGGCGCGCTTCATCGCCTCCCTCGAGAACGAACCCGACATCCTCCGCCACCTCGCCCTGGAGAACGACGAGCGCACGTGGTCCGCCGCGGAGGTCGCCGACATCGCCCGCGCCCTGCACACCCCCATGATCGTGGACACGCTCCACCACCGCCTCAACCCCGGCGGCATCCCCCTGCCGCGCGCCATCGAACGCGCGCTGCCGACGTGGCGCAGCCACCGCCCCAAACTCCACATCTCCTCGCAGGACCCCGCCAAGAACCCCGGCGCACACGCCCACGGCATCGACCCCGCCGACTGGGACGAACTCCTCGCCGCCCTCGACGAGGCCGGCGCACCCGACGTGGACATCATGGTCGAGAGCAAGGGCAAGGAGCAGTCGCTCCGCCCGCTCGGCCACCCGACCATCCCCGCCCTGTCTTCTCCCACGACCGCCCCGCGCGCCGGCGCCGCCTGATCACGCCCCCGATCCCTCGTTGTCCCCGATCGGCAGCAGGTCCTTCGCCCGCCCCTGCACCCACGCGTGCACCCGCGGCCACACCAGCTCCTTGATCAGGATCTTGATGCACGCCGCCACCGGGATCGCCAGCAGCAACCCGTACACCCCCGCCAGGACGCCTCCCGCCAGCGACGCGAACAGGATCGTGGGCGTGTCCATGTCCGTGTTCTTGCCCTGGATCAGCGGCGTCAGCACCCAGTCGTCCAGCGCCTGCGCCACCAGGTACACCCCGATCGGCGCGAACACGATCCACCACCACTGCCCCGTGAACCCGCTCGACGGCTCCAGCCACATCAGCAGCATCGCGATCGGCACCCCCACGATGTGCACGAACGGCACGATGAACAGCATGCCGATGATCGGCCCCAGCACCAGCGGCGCCGGCACCCCGATCAGCCAGTACGCCGCGGTCATGTACACCACCAGCAGCCCCACGATCATCAGCCGCCCGCGCACGAACCCCGCGATCACGCGGTCCATCTTCGTCACCAGTTCCACCACCCGCCCACGCCGCGCCTCGGGCACCAGGCCCTCCCAGAACGCCACGATCTTCCCCCACCCCGTCGAGAAGAAGAAAAAGAAGAACGCCGTCAGCACCGCGGCGAACAGCATGTACCCGATCCCCGCCAGCGCGTTCAGCGCCGCCCCCACCGCCGACGCCCCCGTCCCGATCGCCTGACGCCCGACCGCCTGCCCGAGCCCCGCGGCGTTGAGTTCCAGCCACTCCACCACCCGCCGCGCCGCGCTCGCCTGAAGCGGCGCCCCCTCCGAGAGCGCGGACGCCCGCGGCGGCGTCCGATCGCCCCCACCCACGCCGCCCACGACCTCCTCCCGCCGCGAGTCCGGCTCCTCCCCCTCCGGTGACGCCCCGCCCGCCGCGGCCTCTCCGCTCACGTCAGCCCCGTTCTCGCCACCCTCCCCCGCCGACTCACCATCAGGCGCGACCCCGCCGCCCGTCTCGTCCCCCGGCCCGACCTCCCCCTCCTCCGCCGGCGACTTCTCCTCCTCTTCCGCCTCCGGCTGCTCCAGATCGACCAGGTAGTCGCGGATCCGCGTCCACGCCCCCTCCGGCACCGCCGCCCGCAGGCTCTCGTTCTCCGGCGCATCCACCGACGCCCGCACCGCGCGGATGTCCCTCGCCAACTCCGCCGCGTACTGCGTCCCCTGCACCACCGCGAACCCGACGGCGATCGTCACCGGCGCGACCACCAGCGCCCCCGCCGCGACGATGATCCCCACCGCCGCCCCCTGCCGGCTGATGATCCCCCCTCTCGTCACCGCCTTCACCACCGGCTCGAACAGGTACGCCAGCGCCACCGCCAGCAGCATCGGCACCGTCACCGGCCGCAGCACGTACCCCAGGTACACGATCCCCACGACGATCGCCACGATCAGCAGGTCGCGGACAAACTGGATCTCGTGCAGATGCAGCCGCCGCCAGTCCGCCCCGCCGTGCCGCGCCCCCGACGGCTCCGCCGCCGGCGCGCGCAGGACCGGGGTGCCTTCAGACACATCGGGGCCAGAGAGAGGGGAGGGCTCAGTCGTGCTGGACATGCCCGTAGGCTACCCGACCCGCGCCCCCGTGGCACGGGAAATCCACTGCACGCGCTCCAGGCCCGTGCACTCCCCTGAGTCGGATGTCCTTGACGCCTCGCCCCGCCGCCGGCGAACCACCGCGGGCCGCGGGCCCGAAGCCCGCGCCACGGCTCAGAGCACCAGCGTGTCCGGGAACGCCTCGTCGAAGTCGTAGACCTGCTTGAAGTCGTCGATCGAGTCCCGCGGGCTGGACCGCAACTCGCCCCGGTCGATCAGGGCGTACACCAGCGTCCCGAAGTCGTCCGTCGAGCGGACGCCCCAGTGGTTCAGCACCGTCTTCGCGAGCATCCCGTACTTCATGATCGCCAGGTCACGCATGCCCGCGCACAGCTGCTGGCCGCAGACGTGCCGGCTGTCGTCGTTGGGATCGACAGGCCTGTCGGGGAGTTTGCCGTGGACCATCTTCACGGTGTGCGCCAGGCCCTCACGCACAAACTGGTACGCTTCCTGCGGGAACTGACGTGCCCGGAGCCGGACGGCGTCCCAGTCGACCTGGATCTGCTTGCTCACGTTCGCTGAACTCCTTGGATCGGCGAATCGAACCGGCCGGGGCGGTCGGCCGCCCCGTGAGAGGTACTTTACCCCGTATTCATACGAAAAGCCCGCCGACAAGGTCCGAGAATATTTTGGAAACTTCACCCGCTCACGTGCGGATTCCCCGCGAGGAACCACCGCAGCGGGGCGTCGGCCCACTCCCCGGCCCCGCCGACGCCGATCCGGGCCGTGTTCACCAAGCGCCCCGCCTCCACCGGCCCCCATCCCTCCTCGATGTAGAGGTTGGGGTCCGACGTCAGATCGACCCCTGAAAAATCCCGAGTGATCGCCATTGCTTGGCACAACTTCCCCGGCCCCCCGCACAGATCCCCGGGCCGGACTCCCGGCGCCCCCCGCCCCCCCGCCCGCTCCCCCAGCCGGCGGTTCTTCGCCATCACCTCCAGCCCCTCCTCCGGCTCCAGCGCCCGCAGCAGCACCGCGACCGGGTCCCCCTCTTCCCCCGCGGCGACGTTCATGCAGTGGTGCATCCCATAGGTGAAGTAGACGTACGCCGTCCCCGGCGGGCCGAACATCGGCTCCGTCCTCGCCGTCCGCCGCCCGCGGTACGAGTGCGCCGCCTTGTCCGGAACCCCCAGGTACGCCTCGGTCTCGACGATGATCCCGGACAGCCGCGTGCCGTCCGGGAGCACGCGCACCAGCCTCCGCCCGATGAGGGCCCTCGCGAGCTCCTCCGGCCCCATGGCGTAGTCCGACCGCCTCAGCCGCCGCCCCGTGCGCCGCCGCGTCCCCGACTCAGGCATACGCGTGCAGGCCCGGCAGCAACAGGTTCACGCCGAAGTAGCACCACAGCATCACGAAGAACCCCACGACGCTCAGCCACGCCGTCACCAGCCCGCGGTTGCGCCCGGTCGTAAACCGCAGGTGGATCACGATCAGGTACACGATCCACGTCACCAGCGCCCACAGTTCCTTCGGGTCGAACGCCCACCAGCGCCCCCAGGAGTGGTCCGCCCACCACGCCCCCAGGAGGATCCCCACGCCCAGCGCCCAGAACGCCAGCTGCAGCACGATCATCTGCGCCGTGTCCAGGTCCGACAGCACGCGGCTGATCCCCTTGGGCGTATCCTCCTCCAGCCCCAGCGCCGTCGCCGAGACGTCCACCATCGCCGCCGGCTCGTCCGCGCTCGCGCTCGTCGCGGCCGCCGCGCCGCGGACCCGGTTGGCGTAGTACGTCCCCAGGTAGAACAGGCTCGTGATGAACCCCAGCGAGATCAGCCCGTAACTGACCAGCACCGTCGTCACGTGGTACTTCAGCAGCACCGACGTGTTCAGGATCGCCGCCTCACGCTCGATCTGCACGCCGGGGATCCCCGTCTGCGTCGCGGTGATCAGCACCATGAACCCCACCCCCGCCGCGGCCGCCCCGAAGAGGTACTGCCGCCGGACGAGCATGATCCCCAGCCCCACCAGCGTCGCGAACAGGCTCAGCCCCGTCATCGACTCGTACTGGTTCTGGATCGCGAACCGCTCGGCGATGATGCACCTGGCCGCGAACCCCGCCCCGTGCAGCCCCACCGCCGCCAGCAGCAACCCCACCCCCAGCACCCGCAGCCACTTCCGCCCCGTGCCGAAGGCCAGCAGCAGCGACACCAGCGACAGGAAGTAGAGCCAGTACCCGTACTCAAACGGGCTCGATCGGTTGTACCACGCCTCCAGCCCCCGGCGCGAACCGGGGTACATCTCGGGATTCACCGCCGGCAGCAACTCGGCCAGCGTCGCCGCGGCCGCGTTCACGCCCGCCGCGTCCCCCGCACGCCACGCCTCGCCCAGTCGCCGCACCGCCGCGCCGATGGGCGTCTCCGGCCCCCGCGCCGACAGGTGCAGCCATTCCTGGTGCGTCGCCTCCGGGGCGATCATCATCAGGTTCTGCCACCCCTGCTCCACGAGCGAGACCCCCGACAGAACGTCGTTGACCGCCTTCTGCATCGACGGATCGAACGACCGCTGCTGCGTCGCCGCTCGCAGGTTCCGGGCGATCACCGCCGGGGCCAGCCGCCCCTGCCGCTTCCACCACTCCTGCTCGTCCGGGTCCTGGTACTGCTGCTCGATGATCGCCTCGCGCAGCGGCAGGTAGTTCACGTGCACCACCGCCTTGTCCCGGTAGTACTCCGGGTCGATCGCCATGTCGAGCAGCGTGAACAGCGGGTCGTACTGGACCTTCTTCAGCCGCTCCTTCCCCCCCTCCTGGACGGGCTCGAGGTCGTAGTACGTCTTCCGACCCGCGATCGCCCGCACGGTCTCGCGCGCCAGCGTGTCCAGGATCTTCACCCGCCCGTTGTGGAAGACCGCCAGGTCGCGCAGCGGGTCCAGGTTCACCGCGGCGGCCAGGGCCTTCTTCTCCGCCACGCTCATCGCGCCCCCGCGCGCCTCGCCGAAGGGGTTCTCAGCGCGGGCGCCGCTGATGAGCCGCGACTCCGGGTGCGCGTTGCCCGCGGGCGCCGTCTGCGCCCGCGCAGCGCCAACGCCCACCGCGCCGAGCCCGACCACGACGGCCAGCACCAGCCTCCACACCCGCGCCGCCGCACCAACAGCGCCCGCCCTGGTCATCGTCGTCATCGCTCCGCTCCCGCCGGGACTCCGGCACGCTCGCCGTCGCTCTCGCCTCGCCGCGCCGCCTCGAGGTCGCGCTTCGCCGCCGCGGCCCGCGCCGCCAGTTCCGCCTGGATCTTCCTCTTCTTCCGCCTCACCAGCCACGGCTTGAGGTAGAACGCCCAGGGGATCCCCACGCACATCATCACCGCCCCCGCCGCGATCACGTAGATCCCCGGATTGTTCCCCACCCCCAGGATCGTGAACCGCACGCTCGGACGCTCCAGGCGCCCCGCATCCACGAGCGCCTTGGTCCGCCGCCACCCCTCCGCGTCCCACCCGCTCTGGCTGAACTTGTACTGCGTCGGCATCAGCGTTGACAGCGCCATGCCCACGACGTTGCCCAGCGCCCCGACATCATGCCGCCGCTGGAACGGCGCCCGCACCTTCAGCGGCGCGTTCAGGCTCGTCGGCAGCGTCTGCTGTCTGAACTCCCCGTCCCACGACGTCAGCACCAGCAGTTCCGATCGGTAGTCCTTCGGAACGTCGCTGTGCGGGTAGGGGATCATCTCGAAATCGACCAGTTGCAGCGCGAGCCCAGGGAGGTTGTGCCGCCGCCGGCCGAAGGCGATCGTCACCTCGCGACCGTCCGGCACCTGCACCGTCCGCGTCAGCCCCGGGTCCACCCCGAGGTACAGCGAGAACGGCACCCACACCGTCTCGCTCCACCCCGTCGGGTCCCCCTTGCGGCTCACGCGCACCGCGACCGCCGCCTTCTGGTGCGTCCCGATCGCCTGGTTCTCCCGCTCGTGCGCCGGCACGACCCGCGGGGCCTCCACGCTCGTCGCGTGCGCCCACCGCTCCCCCAGCCGCAGCCCCACCATCGGCGCGATCGCCAGCCTCTCGCCGCGCCCCAGCCGCTCCGTGACCACCGCGTCGCGCCCCGGCAGCCGCACGATCGCCCGCACGTCCCGCTCCCCGCCCTCCGCCGAGCCCGGCTCCGGCGGCAGTTCGTCGAGGTACACCTGCACCATCGACGCGTCGATGTACCCGATGCGGATCGCCGGGTCCGCGTCCTTCCGCGTCGGCATCCCCTGCGGCGTCAGCCGCTCCAGAAGCATGTCCTGGTTGATCTCCGGGAAGCGGTGGTAGACGTACCGCGTGAACGCCCCCCCCCCCACGCCCTCCGGCGGCGTCACACGCACCACCGCCACGCTCGACTCCGCCCCGCGGTACCCCGCCGTGATGATCGGAAATGGCGGCCGCGGCAGCAGCGCCTCCACCTCGATGATGTACCCCGTCTCCCCGACCTCGATCCGTGCCCCGCGGCTGGCCGCGAAAACCCCCCGGTACCCGGCTCCCCCATTCGCGCCCGGCACCTCGACCACCAGCCCGTGCAGCGCGTTCCCCGGCAGCCGCTCCGTCAGGTCGCGCCAGCGCGACTCGGGCATCTCCCGCGTGTACTCGATCGCGATGGCATCCTCGATCAGCCGCAGCCGCTCCGCAGGCATCTCCGGCAGGAACCGCGACGCCGCGATGACGCTCTCCGCCACCGGCTCTCCCGGCCTGGCGTCCGGGCCCGGCAGCGAACTCAGCAGCTCGACCCGGCGCATCGGGTTCGGGGACTCGCCCTCCGGCGCCCCCTCGCTCGCCACCCAGCGACGCTCCAGTTCCGCGTAACTCGCGTAGCCGACGACCGTGAACTCCAGGTCGTCGTCCACCACGGCCCCCGGCGGCCGGGCCTGTGCTCCATCCGGTTCGGACTGGCCCAGCACGCGCCGAACCATCCGCGCCAGCCCTGCCTGCCCTGGCGGCCGCGGCCTCTCGACCGGGATCTCCAGCGTCCGCCCCCGGTCGTACGCCGCGGCCTCCTCGGCCATCTCCGCCACCCCCAGCACGTTCAACCCGTAGTCGTTGTACCGCGGCAGCCGCCGGATCGGCCGCTGCTCCAGCCCCCGCGCCACGCTCCCCTGCCCCAGCCACAGCACCACGTCCGTGTTGTCGTAGAACCCTGTCTCCGTCGGCCCCGGCGTGATCCGCCCCGTCTCATCCGGCGGGCCGGCCCGCAGCAGCAGGTCCCCCTCCTGCTTCCCCGCCGCGTAATAGATGCTCCCCAGCGCGATCACCACGATCCCCGAGTGCACCGTCAGCACCCCGATGTTCGGGAACGTGAACTCGATCCGCCGCAGCGTCGCCACCACCATGTTCAGCACGAACGTCAGCAGGATCACCCGCAGCGGCCACCACGAATAGAACTCCAGCTCGCTCATCTCCAGCCCCGGCAGCCGGCGCAGCGTCGTCGTGCTGTACCGCTCGACGAACGAGGAGAAGAGCATCACCCCCGAACCGGTCTCGGCGTCGTACCGCAGCCGCGGCCAGATCAACTCGTGCCACCCGTACACCGAGGCCGCCGCCAGCGCCCCCAGCAGCAGGAACCCCGCCGCGAACCGCCCGGCGCGCCCCACCCCGGCCGCACGCATCACCCGGGTCACCAGGACCGTCGGGATCGCCGCCCCCACCATCACCGCGGCCAGGACCGTCAGCGCATAAAGAAGGATCGTCGGCACCTTCGCCAGCAGCCCGATCGGCACGCTCGCCAGCGTCCCGTAGATGCACACCAGCACCAGCAGGACCACGGCCAGCCAGATCGAACTGAGCGCACGGAGCACGAACTTCGCCGGCCACGCCCACGCCGGGAAGTGCTCATCATCCCACCGCTGGCTGCGGATCCACTTCTGGCTCATCAACACCCCTTGGGATCGAGAGGCCGCCGCGGCGGGTCGGCCGCACGCCAGACCCGGTGAATATTAGTCAACCCCCTGTTCAGGCCCCCTCTTTTTTCGGTTCAATCAGAAGAAATCTCGCCAGACAAGAGGCTCGGTCGCCCCGTCCCCCGCATCATCGCCCCAAGCGCATCCCCGCCCGCACTCGGCCCCGCCATCTCCAGATCCACCCGCACGATACCGGCCACCCACCCCCCGGACCGCCCTTTAAAGATAAACTCATCCGCCGGCAGCCCGAGGGCCAGCGCCCCGTGCACCGTCCCCATGCGCAGCAGCACCTCAGGCGGCGTGCCATCCCGCGCATGGAGCAGCCGCATTTCGTCGAGCACCCCAAGCGACGACACCGGCTCAGGGAGATTCACTACCGAATCCGTCCCGAGCGCCACCGGAACCCCCGCTTCGAGCATCTCCCGGTAGCGGTGCGGCCCGAAGTGCCCCGGCGCCCCGAAGTACGCCGACGCCCGCGGGCAGTAGACCACCGACGTCCCCGTCCGGGCCAGCGTCTCGATCGCCGCATCGTCCGCGTCGTTGACGTGGGCCACGGTGAACCGCCGGACCGCGAGGATCTCCGCCAGGTGCGCCACCGGGTGCAGCCCCCGTCCGATCTCCGTCAGGATCCCCTCCTCCCACACCCCGACTCGCTCCAGCAGCGCCCGCTGCGGCCCCTCGGCCGCGGCAATGAACCGCCGCTCCTCCGGGGTCTCCGCCAGGTGCGTGCACAGCGGCAGGTCGTGCCTTGCCGCGACCTCCACCGCCCATCGGAACGCGCGCAACCCCACCGAGTACGGCGCGTGCGGCTGCAAACCCAGCCTCGCCTGCTCCCCCCCACTCCCGACCTCCCCGGCGGCCTCCGCCAGCACCCGCCCCACCGCCTCGATCCGACTCTCCACCGTCCTCCCGATGGCGAAGAACTCCACGTAACTCACCCCCAGAAGAGGGGATTCCCGGAGCACTCTCCACGGCGTCAGCGTCAACCGGCCCGGCGGCATCACCCCCCCGATGTCCCCCACCGCGACGGCCCCGCCGGCGAGGCTCAACTCGATCCCCCGCCGCACCGACGCGGCGACCTCCTCGTCGGTCGCGGCGCGGCGGGCGCGGATGAGGTCCACCCACGAAACGAACCCTGCCGCGGGATCGTGCGGCTGCGGGCCGATGTGCGTCAGGTCGAGGTGGGTGTGGGCATTGACGAGGCCGGGGATGAGGATGGAGTTCGGCAGCGAAACGACGCGTGCGGCACGCGCCTCGGGATGGCGAGCGACCTCGCCCGTCGCGCCCGCCGCCAGGAGCATGGCGCGGTGGGCGATCCGCGGATGATCGAATCGAACCAGCAGCGACCCCGGCGATGCGCACAGCCCGGCTCCGTCGGCAACGGCGCGGGCGTCGAAGCGAATCAGGGGAGGATTCATGGAAGAATCGGGGCGGTTCCGATACTGTGAGGGACCGTTCACCGGCTGGCACGCTCAGGGTATGCCCTCGGTCGCCCGCCGCTTTTCTGCCCGGTCGCGCCCGTGCGGGCGCCGCGGGGCCGCACGGATCACGATCACGAGCTGAATAGATAGGGAGTCTGCGATGAGGATCAACGCGATGAACACGGCGGGCCCTCGCGGCTGGGTCGCGCTTGCCGGTGTGGCGGCGCTGGCCGCGGCGATGGGCCTGGGCGGCTGCGACCGCCGCTCCGGCGAACTGGTTGAGACGACCCGCGCCCTGCAGGACCGCAACGTGGCCCTCCAGCAGGAGGTCGAGTCGCTGCAGGCGGCCAACGCCTCCCTTCAGGCGTCGATCCAGAACCGCGACCGCACCATCAGCCAGATGCAGGCGGATCGCGAGCAGCTCGCCAGCGCCAACGCCCAACTCCTGGCCCGGCTCCAGCAGCTCGATGAGGGCATGCGGAGCCTCAAGTTCGGCCAGCTCGACCCGGCCACCGACGCCGCGCTGCGCCAACTCGCCGCTCAGTACCCCGATCTGGTGGTCTACGACTCCGATCGCGGCATGATCCGCTTCACCAGCGACCTGACCTTCGCCTCCGGCTCCGCCGACGTCACCCCCGCGGGCCGCCAGAGCCTCCAGGCCCTGGCCCGCATCCTCCAGGCTCCGGAGGCGATGGAGTACGACATCCGCATCGTCGGCCACACCGACTCGCAGCCGATCAGTTCACGCACCGCGCAGCGCCACCCGACGAACATGCACCTGTCGGCCCACCGCGCCATCTCGGTCTTCAACGAACTGCGCACCATGGGCGTTGCGCCGCAGCGCATCGAGGTCGCCGGCCGCGGCGAGTACATGCCGGCCGTCCCCAACACCGCCAGCGGGAATACTCCGCAGAACCGCCGCGTTGAGATCTTCGTCGTCCGGTCGGCCCGCCCGGCCGGCGGCGCGGCCGCGGCCCCGGCCCCGGCGTCTGCCCCTGCCGCGACGCCCGCCCCGGCGCCGCGGCCGCAGGACGACCTCATCAAGTGAGATTTGTGCCCGCGCGGGGGCGCGCGGAACGACGATGAACGGGCCTCGGCCAGGACGCCGAGGCCCGTTCTGTTTTCCGACTGCTCACCACCAATGACCACCAATGCGCCCCTCCTCCCCCCGAGTTCCGCCGCTGCTCATCAGGCGACGGCCGCGGGACGCTGCGGCGCGAAGGCCAGCCCCAGCCCGATCAGCACGCCCAGGGCGGCGAACCCCGCACCCGGAAGATACCACCCCATCGTCCGGAAACTGAACGCGTCGTCCTCGAAGCGATACTTGGGCACGTGCAGCTTCGGGATCACGTGCAGCGCGGCTTGATATTGCCACGTCCGCTCCTTCAGCGGGGGGATCGCGGCGAGTTCGATCTCGTGCGGCTTGGCGTCGGCCGCGGCCGCCCGCTTGGCGAGCGACTGCTCACCCCGGCGAGAGCGAGGGAATCGGAAGACGTCGTGTGAGATCGTGCCGTCCGGCCGGAGTTCATAGAAACTGAACGTCCAGTCCGCCCGGCGGACCGAGCCCCACGACTCCGGGTCGAACCCCGCAGCGGTGTGCCGGGTGACGATGACGTACCGCGACGGGACGGGGGCGCCGGAGGCATCGACCTCGCGCGAGCCGTCGCGCTGCACCGGCGTGATCGCCTGGACGGAGACCCACTCCAGGTACCCGACCAGTTCGGGGACGTCGCGCGCCGGCGGGTCCTTCACGGGGATCGCCTGGACGGCGTCGCCGTAGGTCAGCATCAGCAGCGAGCGGCCCTGGTCGTCCAAGGCGTCGGTGAGCGTCGCCGGACGGCCGTGCACCTCGAGGGTGCGGGCGAGGGTCGGCTCGATGCGGTAGCGCTGGAAGTCCGCCTCGCGGTTGAACCGGGCGGCGCGAACCCCCATCCCCAGGGCGCAGCCGATGAACGCGAGCAGCGAGACCAGGGTGAGGATCCAGGCGATCGTGCGGGGCTGACGTGTCGGGGTCATCGGGTGGTGCTTCCGCCCTCTCTCTCCCGCGTCTTCGTCGCGCCCGCGTCCCTGGACTCACCCGGCCCGCGGGCGGGCCACATCAGTGGCCGCCGCGGCCGTGACCGTGGCCGTCGCCGTGGTCGCCCTCGGGCGCGAAGCCGGGGAGCGTCAGCCCGGTCACCGGGCGCGACTGCCAGGCGCTCGAGCCCTCGAACGCCCCCGCGGGCAGCGGGAAGCCGACGTTGCGCTTCGTCCCGTGGCCCCCCTCGCCGTGGCCGTGGGCCTTGAGCCACGCGTGGTGGAGCGGGTGGTCCGGATTGGACGCGGCCTGCGCGGCCCTCACCGTGATCGGGGTGCCGGTCCCGTCCAGCCCCGTCCCGCCGGCGACGGTGTACTCGCCCTCGATGCGGTCGATGCTCCGCCGGGTGCCGATGTCCGTCATCGTGAAGCCGAGGAAGAAGCAGACGGTGATCATCGTGAAGATGAACACCAGCGTGTTGAGCGGGTTGTCGTAGCGCAGCTGCATGAAGTAGAGCACCACCAGGGTCGTCTTCAGCGCGGCGATGGAGAGGGCGACGAAGACGTTGACCCACTGCGGCAGCACGATGTTGAACGACTGCATCAGCAGCGTCTCGAGCTGCGCCAGGCCGACGGTCAGCCCCGTCAGGGCCAGCAGCGCCACCAGCACCCCCAGCAGCGTGCTCGGGGCGATGATGACGTGGCCGCCGTGGTGGTGCTCGGGGGGGTGGCCGGGGGCGTTGTGGTCGTGGTGGTTGGCCATGGGTCCTTCTCGTGCGTGCGGGCGGGAGGGTCAGTGGACCAGGTACAGCAGCGGGAAGAGGAAGATCCAGACGATGTCCACGATGTGCCAGTACAGGGCGACGCCCTCGACGGCGGTGTAGTGCTCGGGGCCGTACTTGCCGCGACGGGCGCCGAGGTAGAGCCAGCCGAAGAGGGCGATGCCGATGGTGACGTGGACGGCGTGGATGCCGGTGGCCCCCCAGTAGATGCCCCACCACAGCGGCTCGCTGGGGTCGTGGGCGCCGGGGTAGGAGAAGAACATGCCGGGGAGCTTCCCCTCGGCCCACTTCTTCGAGTACTCGAAGACGAACTTGACCAGCAGGAACGCCACCCCGCAGAGCATCGTGATCACGATGTTCCGCTTCAGCCAGGTGAGCTGGCCCATCTGGGCGTTGCGGACCGCCGCGGCGACGGTGTACGAGGAGAACAGCAGCACCACCGTGTTGAGCAGGCCCCACTTGACCTCGAGGTAGTGCGAGCCGTTGTAGAACGCCTCGGGGTGCAGCATCCGCAGCACGGCGTAGCCGACGAACATGCCCGAAAAGAGCAGGATCTCGGTCGCCAGGAAGACCCAGACGCCCATCTTGACGGCGTCGAACTCGTGCTCGCGGTCGCGGTAGTGCGCCGCCGGTCGGTACAGCTTGTAGAGCGGCAGCGCCTCGCCGGCTGCGTCTCGCGGTGCGTTATGGACGTCGATGGTCGCCATGGGGATTCTCGTCTGAGGCGTTCGGCGTGGTCGGGTTCGGGGTCAGTGGGCCTTGCGGCCGGACGGCAGCGGCGGCGGGAGGACGAACTCACCCGGCTTGGTCTGCGCCGGCAGCACGTCGTCGTACGGGTACGGGCCGTGGGTGACCACCGGCTCGTGGTGGAAGTTGTGCTCGATCGGCGGGCTGGCGGCGTGGGTCCACTCCAGCGTCAGCGAGCCCCACGGGTTCGGCGGCGCCTTCTTGCCGGCCACCAGCGAGTGGATGAAGACGAACAGGTGCGTGAACAGGCCCAGGGCCAGCACCCACGAACCAATCGTCGAGAGCTGGTGCAGGAAGGTGTACTCCTCCAGGTAGCTCGCGTAGCGGCGGGGCATCCCCTGCGTGCCGAGGATGAACTGCGGGAAGAAGGTCAGGTTGAAGCCGATGAACACGAGGAAGAAGCCGATCTTGCCGCCCAGTTCGCTGTACATCCGGCCGAACATCTTGGGCCACCAGTGGTGCAGACCGGCGATGAAGGCGATCACCGTCCCGCCCATCATCACGTAGTGGAAGTGGGCCACGATGAAGTACGTGTCGTGCAGGTGCAGGTCGGTCGCCAGGCAGCCCAGGAACAGCCCCGTCAGCCCGCCGATGGAGAAGGTGAACAGGAAGCCCAGGGCGTAGAGCATGGGCGTGGTCATGGCGATCGAGCCCTTGTAGAGCGTCGCCGTCCAGTTGAAGACCTTCACCGCCGTCGGGATGGCCACCAGGAAGGTCAGCGCCGAGAAGATCGCGCTGGCGACCTCGCCCTGGCTGGTGAACATGTGGTGCCCCCAGACGATGAAGGAGATGCCCGCGATCGCGATGGAGCTGAAGGCCACCGCGCGGTACCCGAAGATGTTCTTGCGGGCGTGGGTCGTGACGACCTCCGAGATCACCGCGAAGCCCGGCAGGATCATCACGTACACCACCGGGTGCGAGTAGAACCAGAAGAAGTGCTGGAAGAGCACCGGGTCCCCGCCCAGGCGCGGGTCGAAGATGCCGATGCTGAACAGCCTCTCGAAGACCAGCAGCAGCAGGGTGATGCCGATGACCGGGGTGGCCAGCACCTGGATGATCGCCGTGGAGTAGATCCCCCAGACGAACAGCGGCATGTCGAACCACCCCATCCCCGGGGCGCGGAGTTTGTGCACCGTGACGACGAAGTTCAGCCCCGTGAAGATCGAGCTGAAGCCCAGGATGAACGCCGCCACGATCATCCACACCACCGCCCAGTGGTCCACCGGCGTCATCGTCGAGTACGGCGTGTAGAACGTCCACCCGGTGTCCACGCCGCCGCGGATGATCGAGATGATCGCGAAGATCGACCCGAAGAGGTACACGTACCACGAGGCCAGGTTCAGCCTCGGGAACGCCACGTCCTTCGCGCCGATCAGCAGCGGCAGCAGGAAGTTCCCCAGCGACGCCGGGATGCTCGGCACGATGAACAGGAAGACCATGATCACGCCGTGCAGCGTGAAGATGCGGTTGTACGTCTCGTTGCCCTTGGCCCACGTCTCGCCGGTGTTGAACAGCTGCCCGGAGACGACCTGCCCGGTGGCCTGGTCGATCTGCGTCGGGTAGAACAACTCCAGCCGCACCGCCAGCGCCGCCACGCCGCCCAGGAAGAACATGAACAGCACGGCGACCAGGTACATCACCCCGATCTTCTTGTGATCGACGGTGGTCATCCAGTCCCAGACGACGGCCGCGGCCCCCCCCTTGGGGTGCAGGTAGCTCACGTCGTGGTGGTCGTGGCCGCCGTGCGGGAGGTCGTGGCCCTGGGTTCCCGTGATGCTGCTCATGGTTCTACTCCGGACAAACGGGCGGGGGCTGGCTCGGTCGGGGTCGCGGGGACGGGGCGTTTACTCCGCGCCCCCTTCTGGGGCCGCGGCGGGGGTCTCGGACGGCTCCCCGGCCGCGCCGGCCGGGGCGGGAGGCGTCGGCGCGGCGCGGCCGCTGACCTCCGGCGACATCATGAAGGCGATGATCGCGCTGAGCTGCTCCTCGTTCAGCAGCCCGACGTACGAGTTCATCTGATCCGGGTAGCCGGCGACGATCCTCGCCTTGGGGTCGAAGACCGACTCGCGGACGTAGTTGGCGAAGAACTCCACGTCGCTCATCTGCTCGGCGGTGTACACCTCGCCGTTGGTGAACCGGGTCTCGCGCCCGAACAGGCCCTTCCAGGTCGGCCCGGTGCTCGCCGAGCCGTCGATGGAGTGGCACGCCGCGCAGCCGCGCCCTCGCTCCCAGAGGTAGCGGCCGAACTCCACCGGGTCCTCGATCTGCAGCTCCTTGCTCTTGTGCGCCCGGTACTCGTCCTCCGTGACGACGCGGATCAGCGCGTTCATCTCCGAGTGGTCCTGCCCGCAGTACTCGGCGCAGAAGACCACGTGGTCCTTCCCCGCCTCCGCCGCCTCGAACCAGAAGCTCGTGTACCGGTTCGGGAACACGTCGATCTTCATCCGCATGTCCGGGATGTAGAAGCTGTGGATGACGTCCTTGCTCGTCAGCAGCAGCTTCACCGGCCGCTTCTCGGGGACGACGATGACCGGCGAGGGCTTGCCCCCGACGACCTGGTACTCGTCCGGCAGCACCTCGCGCCCGTTGTCGTACACCGCCGACCAGCGCCACTGCTGCCCCGTCACGCGGATGATCTCCGCGTTCCCCGGCGCCGCCTGCTTCTCGATGTAGTCCCGGAAGCCCCAGAAGAAGATGACCACCATGACGATCAGCGGGATGATCGACCACGCCAGCTCCAGCGGCGTGTTGTGCGACGGGCTCCGCTGGATCGGCACCCCCGGGCGCCGGCGGTACTTCCACGCGAAGTAGTACGCCAGCCCGATCGTGATCGTGAAGCTGATCACGCACGTCCACACGATGAACATGTACAGGCTGTCGGTGCTCCGGGCGAGCTCCGTCGCCGCCTGGTCCTTGAACCACAGGCGGTGCATGAAGCTCTGCTGGGCGAGGCTCGGGATGGCGTGGAGAGTGGTCGGCATGGCTGGTCATCACCCCGGACGGGCTATCGGGTCTCGGTCCCCCGCCGGTCCTGTGTCGTCGTCGTCTCGGTCGTCTCGCCCCCTTCCGCCGCCGCGGCCCGCTCGCGCCGCCGCCGCCGCTCCCCCAGGAACATCACCCCCACCAGCCCCCCCAGCAGCAACACCGTCAGCGCCCCCCCCACGCGCATCACCCGCATCGCCTGGAGCACGTAGCTCCCCTCGCGCGGGTCGAAGTGGTAGCACCACAGCGTGAACCGGTCCGCCAGCGAACCGATCTTCCCGTCCGCGGCCTCCACCAGCGCCAGCCGCAGGTCCCGCACCGGGAACCGCAGGCCCGACAGCGTCCGCGAGACCGTCCCGTCCGGCGTGATCACGAAGATCGCCGACCCGTGGGCGTACTCCCCCGAGTCCGGCAGGTACCGGTAGGCGTACCCCAGCGCATCGGCCAGCGCCCGCGAGTTCGCCGCCGGACCGGTCAGGAACCTCATCCCCGCCTTGATCGACTCCGTCGTGCTCCGGTTGTACTCCAGCAGCGCGTCGGTCTTCTGCCTCGCCGCGTCCACCGCCGTGTCCCGCGGGTCGAAGCTCACGAAGATGATGTCGAACTCGCTCCCGATCGTCAGGCCGTCGAGCTCGTTGAGCGACCGCATCACCTCCTGCGTGATCTTCGGGCACAGCAGCGGGCAGCGGAAGTACTGCATCACCACGATCACCGGCCGCCCCTGCGCCGCCACCCCCTCCCCGGGGCGGTTGAACAGGTCCCCCAGCCGCACCGGCTCGCCGGTGGAGTCCGTGAAGACCAGGTCCAGCGGGAGCTTCCGCCCCGCCTGGTCCGTCAGCTCCAGCCCGCGGATCTTCTCGGGCACCTCGTCCGGGATCAGCTGCGCGCCCGCCGGCGCGACCGGCGCCGCGCCCAGCGCCAGCGCGACCGCCGCGACGGCGGCGGCGCGCCGCAGGACGCGGGCGGGCATCGGCTCGGACTGTCTCGGACGTCGGTCCACGGTGCTTCGGTCCTCCTCGATCAGGGGGCGGGTCAGTCGGCGCGGCGCTCCTGGCGCAGGCGCGGCTCGTACTCGGCGATCACCCGCCGGCTCGCCTCGCTGTAGGGCAGCAGCACGACGCCCTGCTCGGCGTCGGCCCAGACGTAGCCGCGGTCGAAACGCTCCGTCGCGTCGCGGCGGGCGGCCCAGGCCTGATCCCCCAGGCCCTTCGCCTCCCGCTCGTCGAGCAGCCGGATCGTGTAGTTCGTGTAGTAAAGGTAGACCGACAGGACCGCGACGACGACGATCAGGAACGCGCCCATCCCGGCCCCGAACACCACGCCGATGTTCGCGATCTCGCCATGGGCCTGCTGCGGCCGCTCCTCGTCGGCGGTGTGCCGGTGCCACTCATCGGGGGCGTCGTGCATGCCCGGCGTGTGGCCGGCGACGTGCGGGTTGTTGTGGGACTGGGCCATATCTTGTGTCCTCTTGCGAGGGGGTCGCTCCGGGGATCAGACGTAGTTCTTGTGCTCGAGGGCCTCGGACAGCCGCGGGTCGTTCAGCGGGATCAGCGGGGCGGAGACGACCTTGCGGACCACCAGCCCCAGGAAGAGCGCGACCGGGCCCGCGAAGCCCGCGGCGTCGAACCACCACCGCTCCAGCCCGGTGCTCCCCCCGTACGTCTCCGGCGCGATCAGCGCCAGGCCCGGGCGGACGATGAAGAACAGGTCCACCGCGTGCATCGCCAGCAGCCACACCGCCATCGTCCCCAGGATCAGCGGCACCCGCTTGGAGGCCCGCCACAGCAGCACCAGGAACGGCAGCGCGAAGTGCCCCACCACCAGCAGCAGCGCGACGTTCTGCCAGCCGTTGGTGTTGCGGTGCACGAACCACGCCGACTCCTCGGGGATGTTCGAGTACCAGATCAGGAAGTACTGGCTGAAGCCGATGTACGCCCAGAAGACCGTGAAGGCCAGCAGCATCTTGCCCAGGTCGTGGTCGTGCTCGGCCGTGACCATCCCCTGGAGCTTCCCCGCCCGGCGGAGGCACATCAGGGTCACGATCAGCAGCGCCGTCGCCGCGACGTTGTTGCCCGCGAAGAAGTAGACGCCCCACATGGTGCTGAACCAGTGGAAGTCCTGCGACATCAGCCAGTCGAAGCCGGCGAAGGCCGTCGTCAGCGCGAACAGCGGCAGCCCGTAGGCGGACATGAACCGGGCCCTGGCCGTCAGCCACCGGTCGCCGGTCTCGTCCTGCGTGCGGCTGAAGCCGTTGAGGCGCACCGCCAGGAAGGACCAGACGCCGAAGTACAGCACCGCCCGGACGATGAAGAACGGCTCGTTGAGGTACCCGGCCTTGTGCTGGAGGATGTGGTCGCCGGCGCGGACCGAGTCGTTCATCCACTTGAACAGGAGCCCGTCGTGCATCAGCTCGACCGCCAGCACCGGCAGCCCGAGCACGGCGACCACCGGCATCAGGCTCGCCACGTTCTCCAGCTGCCGCCGCACCGTCGCCGTCCAGCCGGCGTTGAACTGGTGCAGGATCATCACCAGCCCCAGCGACCCCAGCGAGAGGCCCAGGGCGTACATGAAGCCGACGTGGTACGCCGCGACGGCGTGCTTGAGGGCGTCCTTGCTCCCGCCGAAGGCCAGGATGACCGTCAGCACGAGCCCGAGGGCGCCGACGAGCAGCAGCCCGGCCGAGAGGGCGCGCCCCGCGCCCGGCGCGAAGGTCACCTTGGCGCGATCGACGCTCGCCGGCGGGATCGGGTACCCGCCCTGAAGGTCGTGCGGGATTGCAGCAGAGTGGGCGTGGCTCATCGGTTGCCCTCCTGGGAGCCGGCGTTGGCGTGGGAGGCGGGACGGGCGGCGCCGCGGGAGCGCTCAAGCTCCTGCTTCTTCGCCGCCGGGATCGACTCCAGGTCCGTGGTCCGCGACGCCTGCAGCGTCCGCAGGTACGCGACGATCGCCCACGAGTCCGCCTCGCTCATCGCGTGGCCGTAGGCGGGCATCTTCTGCGCCCCGGTCTGGTCCACCAGCCCGTTGCGGATGACGTCGAACAGGTGCCCGTCCTTGCCCGTCGGCTGCGACCGGTCCGTGTACTTCGGGTCGTAGTAACTCGGCAGCGGGTACGACCAGCGGACCCCGACCGTCCCCTTCCCCTCCCCGTCGTACCCGTGGCAGACCGCGCAGGTGATGTTGTACCGCTCGCGTCCGCGCTCGATCATCGCGGCCAGCGCGGCCGCGGCGTCCTGCCCCGGGCGGCGGAACGCCTCCACCGCGCTGGCGGGCATGTAGTCCAGCGGCTCGCCGCGCTCGTCCACCCCCCGGTAGAACGCCGCGTCCTCCTTCAGCAGCGACGCCCGCGACGCGTCCGACGGGTCCACGCCGCGCCCGTACGCCACCACCCCCTGCACCCGCGGCCGCATCGTCCGGCCGTCGGCGAAGAACGGGCTCTGCGACTGCGGGTTCCACCGCGGCTGGTCGTCCATGTCCGGGAAGAACTGGCGCGGCGGGTTGTCGCTCCGCTCGCCGCGGCAGCCCCCGGCGCCCAGCACGACCGCGAGCCCCGCCAGGGCGGCGATCCCGGTGGAGATGGTTCTCTTCAGGTCCACGGGCTTACTCCTCCACCAGGTCGATCGCCGTCGCCCCCGCCTTCTCCAGCAGGGCGCGGGTCGCCGCGGGGTCGAACTTCGGGTCGCGCGCCTCCACGCAGATCACGAAGCGGTCGTCGCTCACGCGCAGGAAGCGCTCCTTCTTCATCAGCGGGTGGTGCCACATCGGCAGCCTGTTGAACGCCAGCATCCCCACCAGCGTCGTGAACGCCGTCAGCAGCACCCCCACCTCGAACGTGATCGGCACGAACTGCTGCCACGCCACGTACGGCTTGCCCTGGGTCACCATCGGGTAGTCCAGGTTCATCCACCACTGCATCAGGTACCCCAGCCCCGCCCCGCTGAGCCCCATGAACCCCACCAGCAGCGGCAGCTTCGTCGGCGGGTTGCCCATCGCCTCGTCCATCCCGTGCACCGGGAACGGGCTGTAGACGTCCCAGTGGCGGTACCCCGCGTCGCGGACCTTCTCCGCCGCGTGGTACAGGTCCGCCGGCGTCGCGAACTCGGCCATCATGCCGTGCACGCGCTCCCCGGTCTCGGTCTTGTAGATCTTCTTCTGTGCTCGGGCCATGCCAGGCTCCGCGAGATGCTCGTTGGTGTGTGCCGTGTCCCTCTGTCTCTTCGCCGCTCGGCGCTCCCCGCTACGCCCCGCGCCCGTGCCCGCCGCCCGAGCCGTGCCCGTGGTGCGGGCTCGCCTCCGGCAGGACGTTCTTGATCTCGCTCATCGCGAACACCGGCAGGAACCGCAGGAACAGCAGGAACAGCGTCGTGAAGATCCCGATCGTGCCCACGAAGGTCAGGATGTCCACCGGCGTCGGGTAGAACATCCCCCACTCGCCGGGCAGGTACGCCCGGTGCAGCGACGTCACGATGATCACGAACCGCTCGAACCACATCCCCACCGTCACCGCCAGGCAGACCAGCCAGATCACCAGCGGGTTGGTCCGGCACGCCTTGACCCAGAAGACCTGCGGGCTGACCACGTTGCACAGGATCATCGTCCAGTACGCCCACCAGTAGGGCGCCTTGGCCGGGTTGGCCCGGTTGTTGATGAAGACCCACCACTCGTACGGGTTGCCGCCGTACCAGGCGATGAAGAACTCCATCGCGTACGCGAAGCCCACCATCATCCCGGTCACGAGCAGGATCTTGGACATGTTCTCCAGGTGCCGCAGCGTGATCAGGTCCTTCATGTTCGCGAACAGCTCGCGCGCCGGGATCATCAGCAGCATCACCATCGCGAAGCCGCCGAAGATCGCCCCCGCCACGAAGTACGGCGGGAAGATCGTCGTGTGCCACCCCGGCAGCACGCTGGTCGCGAAGTCGAACGACACGATCGAGTGCACGCTGAGCACCAGCGGCGTCGAGATCCCCGCCAGGATCAGGTACGCCTTCTCGTAGTTCTGCCAGTGCCGCTGGCTGAACCGCCACCCCAGCGCCAGCAGCCCGTACACGAACGCCCGCACCTGGTCCGCCCGCAGCGACAGGAACGGCGCCACCCGCTGCCCCCCGGACGGGTTCTTCATCAGCCGCAGCGCCGCCCGGTCGCGCAGCGTCGCGAAGTCCGGGATCATCCCCATGTACCAGAACATCAGCGACACCAGGCCGTACGTGCTCACCGCGAACAGGTCCCACAGCAGCGGCGAGCGGAAGTTCGGCCAGATCGCGTTGGAGTTCGGCAGCGGGAACATCATCCACGCGAACCACGCGCGGCCCACGTGGATCCCGGGGTACGTCGCCGCGCAGATGACCGCGAAGATCGTCATCGCCTCCGCCGCGCGGTTGATGCTCGTCCGCCACTTCTGCTTCAGCAGGCACAGGATCGCCGAGATCAGCGTCCCCGCGTGGCCGATGCCGATCCAGAACACGAAGTTCGTGATGTCCCACGCCCAGCCGACCTGGTTGTTCAGGCCCCACGTCCCCACGCCGGTGATGATCAGGTACAGGATCATCACCGTCGCCACCCCCGCCAGGCTCGACGCCACCGCGAACGCCGGCACCCACCACTTCCCGGGCTTGTTCTCGGCGTACCCGCAGACGATGTTCGTCACGTCGTGGAACGACCGCCCGCCCAGAACCAGCGGCGCCCGCGCCCCCGGATCGTCCACGAGCGACCCGTCGCCCGTCACCGGGTCCCACGCCCTCGCCGACTCCGGCGGCTGGCCCATGCCCATCAGCCGGGCCGCGGCGAGTTGATCGGGGTGAATCGTCGTCATGCGATGCCTCCGAGAACGTTCAGGCGGACCTTGAGGCCGCGGTCAGGCGTGCCGTTGAGAAGGTTGCCGTGGGCGCCGTGCCCGTCGTGCCCGCCCTCCCCGTGGCCCCCGCCGTGGTGCCCCTCCCCGTGGTGCTCGAACGGGTCCTCCACCGGCCTGCGGAGCCGCGGGTTCGGGTTCTTCACCGCCGCCATGTAGGTCGTCCGCGGACGCGTGTTGAGGTACCCCAGCAGCATGTACGTCCGCTGGTGCTCCCGCGCCTGCCGCACCTTGCTCCCCTTCCCGTCGTTGCTCGTCGTGTCCAGGATGTCGCCGAAGACGATCGACTCGCTCGGGCACGCCTGCTGGCACGCCGCCTGCACCATCCCGTCCGGGATCCCCTTCAGGTCGCTCAGCTTCGCCTCGATCCGCGCCTCGTTGATGCGCTGGATGCAGTACGAGCACTTCTCCATCACGCCGCGCGAGCGGATCGTCACGTCCGGGTTCTGCCCCATCCGCCTGATCTCGCTCATCCGCTCGCGCAGCCGCGGCGGCACCAGGTTCGGGTTCTGCACGACCCCGCCCAGCCGGCTCTTCCCGAGGTACTCCCCGTTGAACTGCGCCGGCCCGTAGTCGAAGAAGTTGAACCGCCGCACCTTGTACGGGCAGTTGTTGGCGCAGTACCGCGTGCCGATGCACCGGTTGTACGCCATGTAGTTGATCCCCTCCGGCCCGTGCACCGTCGCGTTCACCGGGCACACCGTCTCGCACGGCGCGTTCTCGCAGTGCTGGCACGGCACCGGCTGGAACGCCAGCGCCTCCACGTGGTCCTCGTCCACGCCGCCGAAGTAGCGGTCCACGCGGATCCACGTCATCTCCCGCCCCTTGGCCACCTCGATCTTCCCGACGACCGGGATGTTGTTCTCCGCGCTGCACGCGATCGTGCACACCCCGCACCCCGTGCACGTCGACAGGTCGATCGACATCCCCCACTGCGGCCCCCTGGTGTACGCCGACCCCTCCGCCGGCGCCTCCCGCGAGTTGGTGAACGGGTTCTTGTAGATCGACACGTTCGCGGGCATGTGCGTCATCTCGGAGCCGGCCAGCCGCTCCGCCAGCGTCAGCTCCTTCTCGCGCCCGTACGCGTCCTTCTCCCGCACCGACGGCTCGCCCCCGTGCTTGCGCCACGCCGCCAGGTCCATCCCGCGGATCAGCGCCCGCCCCTCCATCGACCCGTGCGTCTGCGTCGTCGAGATCGGGTACCACCGCGCCCCGCTCGAGGCCGCCTTCAGCGTCGCCCCCGCCGCCATCCCCAGCCCCTGCGTCGTCCGCAGCGCGTAGGTGTTGAACCCCGTCCCCTCCCCGACGCGCCCCACCACGCTCCGGCCGTACCCCAGCGGCAGCACCACGGTGTTGTCCGCCATGCCGGGGACCACCCACACCGCGATCGCCAGCGTCCGGCCGCCGACGCTCAACTCGGCCATCGCCCCGCCGGCGTACTTCGTCGTCTCCGGCTGCGGCATCAGCCCCAGCGCCCGGGCCGTCGCCGGGCTCACCAGCGCCGCGTTGTCCCACACCATCCGCGTCGCCGTCTCCGGCAGCTCCTGCAGCCACGCGTTGTTCGCGAACCGCCCGTCCCCCATCAGGCTGTCGTGGAAGACCACCTCCAGCGACTGCGCCGTCGGCGCCGCCGGCAGCGTCATCCCCGCCGCCGCGCGCGCCACCTCGTCGAACCGCACGCCCCCGCGGGGCGCCCCCGCCCGCGGCGCATCCGCCAGCACGCCGTCGTGCAGCGCCCGCCGCCAGCGGCGCTCGAAGTCCCCGCCCCCGATCATCGACTTCCACGTCTCGCGGACCAGGACGTACCCGTCCGCCCCCTCCAGCGAGCCGCCGAGGATGATCGCCAGCACCTCGATGTCGCTCCTGCCCCCGTAGATCGGCGCGATCATCGGCTGCACCGGCGCCACCACCCCGTCCGCCGTCCGCGTGTCCCCCCACGACTCCAGCGCGTGCGCCGCCCCCAGCCGCCAGTCGCTCGCCGCGACCGTCTCGTTGGGGTCCAGGCTCAGCGTGATCTTCGTCGCCACGCCCTTGAACGCCTCGGCGAAGCCCAGATCCGCCGGCGCGTTGTACACCGGGTTGGCACCCAGCGTCACCAGCGTGGTCACCGCGCCGGAGCGCATCGCCCCGCACAGATCCGCCAGCGCGGCGGCGCTCGAGGCCGCGTCGTCCTCGTCCATCTCTGCGTACGTGACCGTCGTGCCGACGTTCCCCAGCGCCTCGTTCATCGCGTGCACCATCGCGTGCACGGCCGCGGGCTGCGACTTGCCCGCCACGATCAGGCTCGCCCCGAGGTGGCTCTCCAGGTCCTCGGTGATGGCGTCCAGCCAGTCGTTCCACTCCGCCGGGACCTCCGACGCCCCCGCTGCCGCCGCCCCCTTGCCCGTGATCGCCATCACCCGCCGGTACAGCGCCCGGGCGAACGCGCTCACCTGCGACGGCGCCAGCCGCAGCCGGTGGTCCGCCATCCCGCCGGTCGCCGACAGGTACGACTCCACGGCGTACACGCGGCTCATCTCGTCGTGGACGCTCATCACCCGGCGCGTCGCCGCGAACTCGCGGTGGTGCGCCACCCCCCGCGGCTCGTTGCCCAGGAAGTCCCGGTCCAGCGACACGATCACCTTCGCCTTGCTCAGGTGCAGCAGCTCGTGCCGCGGAGCGCCGAAGGCGATCTCCGAGCCCCGGCGGACCTCGTCCACCTCCGTCGCGTCGTACCACACCCACCGGGCCTTCGGCCAGCGCTCCAGCACCCGCCGGCGCATCGCCTTGAGCGTCGGGCTCGGCTTGCGGTCCACGATGAACGCCAGCCCCTCGCCCCGGTTCTGGTTGTAAGTCTCGAAGTGCTGCTTCGACCAGGCCGCGAAGTCCTCCCACGACCGCGGCGTCTCATCCTTGAACGTCGGGTCCTTCAGCCGGTCCGGGTCGTACACGTCCAGCACCGCCGCCTGCGCCCACGCGCTGGTCCGCCCCATGTTCACCGGGTGCAGCGGGTTCCCCTCGATCTTCGTCGGCCGGTTCTCGTGCGTCTCGACCAGCAGCCCCTCCACCACCCCGCCCGGGAACGCCATGCTCGTCGCGTAGTACAGCGCCTTGCCCGGGATCACCTCCTCGGGAACCTCGCGCGAGTACGGCATGATCTTGTGGTCCGGCCGCCGGCACCCCGGGATCGCCGCCGCCCCCGCCAGCGCCACCGACGCCCCCATCAGCTTCAGGAAGCTCCGACGCGACCCCTCCAGCAGCTCCGACGCCCCCGCCGGGAACTCACGCTCCAGCCAGTCCCGGAACTCCGGCGTGTCCGCCAGATCGTCCAGGCTCCGCCAGTACGCCTTGCCCGTCGGCGCGGCGCCCACGGTCTCGAGGGCGAACTTCCGCGGCGTCTTCTCGAACTTGCCCTTCGAAGGGCACTGATCAGGCTGGCCCATGCTGCTCTCTTTCAAACGGCCGCAACCGGCAAAGTCTCGTCAGCCCTCCCCCCGCTCGCCCCCGCCCCGCTCGCAACTCCTCAGCGCCCCGTCCCCGCTCCTCTGTCCTAGTAGTGGCACGCCCCGCAGTTGTCCGGAAGCAGGTGCAGCGGCTCGCTCGCCAGCGCCCTCAGCAACTCCGGCCCCGCCTTCGCCTGCGTCTCCGTGTCCTTCAGCCGCCGCTCCACCTCCAGCAGGTCCGTCACCAGCTGCCGCGGCACCAGGTGCGGCGTCGGGTCGCGGTGGCACTCCAGGCACCACGCCATGCTCAGCGGCTCCACCTGGTGCACCACCTCCTGGTTCACGATCGCCCCGTGGCACGAGTAGCAACTCACGCCCGCGTTCACGTGCACGTCGTGCGGGAAGTTCCGCACGTAGTCCGGCAACTTGTGAACCCGCCGCCACTCGATCGACGCGTCCGCCTCGTACGCGTCGCGCACGAACTGCGACTTCGCGTGCTGCTCCGGCGGCAGTTGCAGACGCCCCTCCGCGTGGCACCCGTAGCACGTCGCCACGTTCGGGATGTTCGCCTCAGGCGACTCCTCGACGTGCGTGTGGCAGTACCGGCAGTCCATCCCCAACTTCCCCGCGTGCAGCTGGTGGCTGAACCCGCCCCCGGGCTGGGTCGGCATGTACCCGACCTCCCAGAACTTGGGCGTGAAGTAGTACCACACCAGGCCGACCGCGCTCGACCCGCCCCCCAGAACCACCAGCAGGAGGATCGCGGGAAGCCGATTGGTCCACCTCGGGAAGATCGTTGACACGTGGAGGCCCTTTCAACCGCCGGACCGCCGGGAGGCCACCCGACAGCCCGCGAACCTGCTCGTTCCTTCCCCTCCCCGCTCCCGCCCACCGGACCAGTTCACCAAGTGGGGCGAGTACCGTAGCAGCCCGTCGCTCCGTTCGCTACTTCCACCGGAATCGTTGCGGCTGAACAGAATAGTTGCTGTCAAACAGCAATCTCTCCACTCTGAGCGTATCCTGTCAAGGTAGAGACTGTACCAGAACCCAAGTGAGACTCGGTCTCAGATCGGGTTCCCCGTACACTCCCCAGAACCGGCCGACACCCCGCATCAGGCCGGGAGACGTTCTGCTAACAACTCGGAAGAAGGGGTTCCATCGTGACCCAGCCAGAATCCGGCCAAGTCGCACCACCCACCCCCCAATCCACCCCCAGGCCCCACCGCCGCCTCGGCCCCATCGTCACCGCCGGTTTCGCCGCGGCCGTCGGCGTCTGGTCCGCCTGGTTCATCACCCACCTCCCCTGGCTCGGCATGTCCGAGCGCATCAGCATCCCCCTCCTCCTCGCCGTCTGGCTCGCCATGGCCATCCTCGGCCCCCGCATCGCCGGCGTGGACCCCCGCCGCACCAGCCCCGTTTTCGGCGCGGGCGCGGGCGTCGTCGCGGCCATCCTCGGCCTGCTCATCCTCGGCTCCAAACTCGGCGAGCACGCCCCCGGCTTCGAAGCCCTCCGCCCCTCCGCCGCCCTGATGGCCCTGGGCTTCATCATCCTGGGCGCCGTCATCGGCGCCATCGGCTCCGGCCTGGCGAGTTTCCTGCCCGCCCCGCTCGCGGCCCCGCGCGAGCAGGGGCACTGGCTCTCGCGCCTCGCCATCGTCGCCTGCGTCGCCGTCGCCCCCCTCCTCTTCGTCGGCGGGCTGGTCACCAGCACGGACTCGGGCATGGCCGTCCCCGACTGGCCCAACACCTTCGGCTCCAACATGTTCCTCTACCCCCTCGGCCCCCGCGCCCAGCCCAACGTCTACCTCGAGCACTCCCACCGCCTCTTCGGCACCCTCGTCGGCCTCGCCACCCTCTCCCTCATGATCGGCGTCTACCGCAACGACGACCGCCGCTGGGTTCGCCGGTGGGCCATCGTGGCCTTCGCCCTCGTCTGCATCCAGGGCATCCTCGGCGGCGTCCGCGTGACCGAGAACAGCCGCCTGCTCGCCATGGTCCACGGCGTTCTCGCCCAGATCCTCTTCGCCGCGCTGGTCGCCCTCGCCGTCTTCCTCGCCCCCGCCTACCGCGCCATGGTCGCCCGGCTCGCGGCCTCCGCCCCCCCCGAGATCACCCCCGACCTCCAGCCCACCCTCCGCCGCCTCCGTTTCCTCGCCACCGGCGCCGCCCACGTCACCATCCTGCAACTCGTCTTCGGCGCGATGTACCGCCACTTCCGCTCCGACCACGCCCTGTGGACCCACGCGGTCTTCTCGGTCGTCGTGGTCATCCTCGCCGTCGCCGCGGGCTTCGCGGCGATGGCCGTGCCGCAGACCCTGGGGCGTGTCGGCCGCATCGTCCGCGCCGCCGGCAAGGGCGTGCTCCTGACCGTCGGCGTGCAGTTCGTCCTCGGCTGGATCGCCTTCGGCGCCGGCGGGCGCGAGCACGAGGCCGCGACCATCCTCCAGGCCCTCATCCGCACCGTCCACCAGGCCAACGGCGCCCTGCTCCTGGCCCTGACCACCATGCTCTACATGTGGACCCGCCCCCTCGCCCCCCGCACGCTGATCGCCCCGCAGCCGACCGCTCCCGTGCAGACCTGACGGGCGGCGCCGACCCCGTCGCAACCCCGGCCCCTGCTTCCCGGCCCTCCATGCGTGCCGCGCCGGCATGAAGCCCGCCCGCGTCGGGGCCGAAGATGTCCCATTGGGCCGATTCTTCGGGCATAATGACCCAGCGGGACCGAGCGCTGCGTCCCCCCTGCCCACGCGGTGATCGCTCGCAATGCCCCGTCCCGCCGCCCGTTCTCAGACAGGAGACGCGGCCGACGGAGAAGCGGCCCAGGGAGCCCCGGCGATGACCACCACGCTCCAGCCCTCGTCCACCTCCCCGCGCCGCCCCGCCGTCACCGCCTCCATGAAGCCCATCGCCCCCCACCGCTTCGGCTTCGACCAGGCCCGCCACCTCCTCTGGCGCGCCGGCTTCGGCGGCGCCTCCGAGCAGATCCAGATGCTCGCCTCCTGGGGCCCCGAGAAGGCGGTGGACCATCTTCTCAACTACGCCGACATCCCCTTCGAGCCCGTCCCCCTCGACGACTTCGATTCATCGATCATTCGCTCCCCGACCGCCGAGGAGCGAGCGGCCGCCCGCCGCGCACGCCGCAACGGCGACGAGGAGACCCTCGCCCGCCTCCGGGCCCGCCGCCAGGAGGCCGAGCGCAACGACCGCCGCCAGATGACGCAGATCCAGCGCTGGTGGCTGCGCCGCATGATCGAGACCCCGCGCCCCCTCGAAGAGAAGATGACCCTCTTCTGGCACGGCCACTTCGCCACCAGCTACCGCACCATCGAGCACAGTTACAACATGCTCCAGCAGAACGCCCTCTTCCGCCGCCACGCCGCGGGGAACTTCGGCGACCTCCTCTTCGCAATCATCCGCGACCCGGCCATGATCGCCTACCTCGACAACAACGACTCCCGCAAGGGCCGCCCCAACGAGAACCTCGCCCGCGAACTCATGGAACTCTTCAGCCTCGGCGTCGGCAACTACACCGAGAGCGACATCAAGGAGGGCGCCCGCGCCCTCACCGGCTACACCTTCCGCGACACCGAGTTCGTCTTCGAAGAAAGCAACCACGACGACGGCCCCAAGACCATCCTCGGCCGCCGCGGCCGCCTCGACGGCGACGGCTTCGTCAAGGCCATCCTCGAGCACCGCGCCTGCGCCCCCTTCATCGCCGGCAAGCTCTACCGCTACTTCGTCGCCGACGTCCCCACCGGCCGCGCCGACCTCGACGCCGCCGCGGATGCGGCCGTGCGCGAACTCTCCAAGGCGCTGCTCGCCTCCCGGTACGACCTGAAGCCCGTCCTCCGCAAACTCTTCCTCAGCGAGCACTTCTACGACCCCGCCGTCGTCGGCGAGCAGATCAAGTCCCCCGTCGAACTCGTCGTCGGCGCGGTCCGCTCCCTCAACACCCCCGTCCGCGACCTCGGCGTCCTCATCGACGCCCTCGCCCTCATGGGCCAGAACCTCTTCTTCCCCCCCTCCGTCGCCGGCTGGGCCGGCGGCCGATCGTGGATCAACACCTCCACGCTCTTCGTCCGCCAGAACACCCTCTGCTACCTGCTGACCGGCAAGAAGCCCGTCGGCGCCGACGCCGCGGCCAACGCCGAGAAGTACGACCCCGCTCCGCTCCTCGCCGGCCTCACCCGCGCCGACCCCTCCGCCGCGACCGACCCCGCCCGCGTCATCGACTACCTCCTCCGGCTCACCCTCCCCTCCCCCTCACAGGCCCGGCGCGACGAACTCCTCGCGTTCGTGGACTCCCTCGGCGGCCGCCTCACCCCCGACGTCGTCACCGCCGCCCTCCTGCTCATCACCGCCATGCCCGAATACCAACTCTGCTGATCCCCCTCCCCCTCGCCGCGAGCCTCCGCTCCCCCTCCCCCGGAAATCCGCGATGTCCACCCACGACCCCATGTCCACCGCCTTCACCCGACGCGAGTTCCTCTCCCGCGGCCTGACGCTCGCCTCCGCCGCGGCCACCCTCCCGCTCTTCATCCAGCGCTCCGCGTTCGCCCTCCCGCACGCCGCCCCGGGCATGACCTCCATCCCCGGCGTCAACGAGGGGAACATCCTCGTCGTCGTCCAACTCGGCGGCGGCAACGACGGCCTCAACACCCTCATCCCCTTCGGCGACCCCGCGTACTACAAGGCCCGCCCCACCATCGGCGTCCCCGAGGGCCGCATCCTCAAGTTCGGGTCCACCGGGCTCGGGCTCCACCCCGCTCTCCGCGGCCTCATGGAACTCCACGACCGCGGCCTCCTCGGCATCGTCCAGGGCGCCGGCTACCCCAACCCCAACCGCTCCCACTTCAAGTCCATGGACATCTGGCACACCGCCGACACCAGCGCCACCGGCCTCGGCTGGATCGGCCGCTACCTCGACGCCGAGTGCTGCGGCTACGGCAAGGGCGAAGGGGGCAGGCCCGAGGGCGGCCGCCCCGCCGCCCCCGACCCGCAGGCCGCCATCGCCATCGGGCGCGACGCCCCCCTCGCCATGCAGGGCGCGATCGCCAAGCCCATCGCCTTCGAGAACACCGACCTCTTCCGCTGGACGGGCGAGAACGTCCACAGCGCGCTCGTCGAGCCCTACAAGCGGATCACCCGCCGCGGCGTCTCCGACCCCGCCGACGAGGAGACCAACGCCGGCTTCCTCATGCGCACCGCCCTCGACGCCCAACTCGCCAGCGACCGCATCCGCAAGGCCGTCGCGCAGCGCCCCCTCGTCCGCTACCCCGGCGGCGAACTCTCCCGCCAACTCCAGATGGTCGCCAGCATGATCCGCGCCGGCCTGAGCACCCGCGTCTACTACGTCACCCTCGGCGGCTTCGACACCCACGCCGGCCAGGGGGGCGAGAACGGCCGCCACGCCCAGCTCCTCACCCAGTTCGGAGATGCGCTCCGCGCCTTCTACGACGACCTGAAGCAGCAGGGCAACGACGCCCGCGTCCTGACCATGTCCTTCAGCGAGTTCGGCCGCCGCGTCGGCCAGAACGCCAGCGGCGGCACCGACCACGGCACCGCCGCCCCCATGTTCCTCGCCGGCCCCATGGTCCGCCCCGGCCTCCTCGGCAAGCACCCCTCGCTCACCGACCTCGACGACGGCGACCTCAAGTTCACCACCGACTTCCGCGCCGTCTACGCCGGCATCCTCCAGCACTGGCTCGGCGCCGACCCGAAGCGGATCCTCCCGGTCTCCGTGCGCCCGATGGAGATCCTCAGGCGCGCGTAGCCGCCCCCGGCCGCAGACGCTCCTCCGTGATCCCCAGTTCCTCGAGCAACCAGCGCCGCCCGCACTCCGGGCACCGCACGCACCCCGCCTCCGCCGGCAGCCCCAGCAGGCTGTACCTGCACTCGGGGCACCGCGCCAGGTCGATGTGCCGCTGGATCGCCCGACGCAGCCACGCATCCCGGATCAGCAGCGCGCTCATCGGCCCGCTCATGAGACTCAGCGTCCCCAGCGTGATCAGCGCCGCGGGCGTTCCCCAGATCCACGCCCGCCACCGGTCCGGCAGCACCACCTCCGCGGCCCGCCACACGTTCACCACCAGCAGATACACGCCGAGCATCGCCACGACCGAGACCGCCGATATCGCCGCATGCCACAGCCCCTCGTGCCGGCGCGCCAGTTCGACGAACTGTTCGCATTCCTGATCGGAGAACTGGTCGAGTTCCGGAAACGCGCGGTAGATCCGGCTCCACGGGATCCTCATCACGATCCTCCAACGCTCACGGGCGCACGAACCAGCGCCCATCGCCCGCCGCGGCGGCAACACCAGAAGAACAACACCGCGGCCGGCGTGTCAATGCCGCCAGCCGCGCGCCGCCCAAAAACAAACCCGCCCGCGCAGCGCGCGGGCGGGGCAGAACTCATCGAAAACCACACCCCGGAGTCACACCCGCCGCCGCCGCGTCGTGCCGGCGATGCACAGCAGCCCGGCCATCCCCATCGCACCCGCCCCCGGGAGCGGCATCACAACGACGGTGCCGGCTCCGCCGCCGCCACCATCACCCTTCTGGACTTCCGGCAGTGCGGGAACGTTCATCGGCGGCCTTGGCGCATCAGCGCCCGTGTCCTGATCCCCCAGACCCGGAGACACGGGGAAATAGCCGCCGCCGCCCCACACCCCATCCTCGACGACCTCCCCAGCGGCCCCGCCCATCAGCGCGCCGTTCCCCGTCGCAAGCACGCCGCCACCAATCCCGCACAGCGCCGCGATCGGCGTCCCGCCGGCGCCGACGCCCCCGGCAGCGATCTCGAACGCGCCGACCGAAATCCCCCCGACCAGCGATGGGACATCGATCATCACCGGCACCGTCGAAGCCGATGACGCACCCGCACCAAGCAACACCACGAGGATCGCACTTGCCTTCTTCATAGCCGCTCGCCGCCCTGATCTGTTCGCACGATCATGCCCCCCACATGACGGCGACACATCACACATCACACATATTTAGTTATCGCCCCAGGCAGCACGGCCTGATCACTTGGTGATGAATATATCACCAAGCGCTGAGTCCGACAACACTGACCCGAAATCCTCGGATTTCCGACCAGAACTACCCCATATCTGGGACCGTTCGGCCGGAAGACCTGACAACCGTCCCCTTCCTGAACGAGCGACCGGCCGTCCGAAGAGATTGACCGCCTATCGATATCGAGCGGCTACCGATCGGGGCTGTCCGGCAACCCGACCCCGGCGTCTCCCTCCCCGATCCCCGGCCCCGCCGGCACCCGCCGCCACCGCTCCGGGTCCGGCCGCCCCTGCGACCGGTCAACCGAGAACCACAGCAGCCCCACGATCACCAGCGGCAGGAGCAGCCACACGATCAGTCCGAGGCGGCTCAGTCTTCGGGTCGGGTGCTGTTCCACGCCACAGCATAGCCGGGCCGGGCCGGGCCGAATCGGCCCGGCCCGCCCAGGCGAACATCCCATAACACACGCTCAGCACGCTGGCCGGCTTGGCGTTGGCGTGCCGCCCCCCCCTCTCCGCCTCAGCCCCCCTTGGCCGCGCTGAACCGCCGCGCCACCTCCGGCCAGTTCACCACGTTCCACCACGCGGCGATGTAGTCCGGCCGCCGGTTCTGGTAGTTCAGGTAGTAGGCGTGCTCCCAGACGTCCAGGCCCAGGATCGGCGTCCCCCCGCACCCGGCGACCCCGTCACCCATCAGCGGGTTGTCCTGATTCGCCGTCGAGCAGACCGCCAGTTTGCCGTCCTTCCCGACGCACAGCCAGGCCCACCCCGACCCGAACCGCCCGGCCGCCGCCGCGGAGAACTTCTCCTTGAACGCGTCGAACGACCCGAACGCCTGGTCGATCGCCGCGGCCAGTTCCCCGGTCGGAGCGCCCCCGCCCCCGTTGCCGGGCGGAGCCATGATCGTCCAGAACAGGGAGTGGTTCAGGTGCCCCCCGACGTTGTTCCGGGCCGCGGTCCGCCGGTCCTCCGGCACCTCGTTGAGCCGGGTGACGACCTGTTCAGGGGGGAGGTCCGCCAGGGGCGTCCCCTCCAGCGCCTTGTTGGCGTTCGTGACATAGGCGTTGTGGTGCTTGGAGTGGTGGATCTCCATCGTCCGGGCGTCGATGTGCGGCTCAAGGGCGTTGGTTGGATACGGGAGAGGAGGCAGGGTGAAGGGCATGGCTCGGCTCCTTGCTTGGCTGGCCGGGGGGCGCCCCGGCGGCAGCATGACACTTCGCGAGAACCTGGGAAAATTGCGGGGGACTGGAGGGCTTCATGACCCTCCTGAGGGATCTGTTCGTATGGAATGCATGGGCCGCGGAGCGTCCCGCCTTTTCGGCCTTGCCAGCGGGGGCGACCCGATGTATCTTGGCGTCTCGTTGAGCACACTTTCTGCACCCGCGGAGCGAGTGCAGAGCAACTGGCGAGCCTACCCCGGACCTCGCAGCGCGTCAACGCGGCAGACTACCGGGCCTGACACGGATGGGTTGAGCGGGCGGCGGGAGTGTCGATGTGTCGGACGGCTTGGGGCCCCGTGTGGCCCGGTCTCTGCTCAGAGCACTTCCGTTTTGAATCGTTCTAAAGAAGAACGGAACAAATGTGGGGCGGTTCCGTATATGAAATGATGCGCCGTAGCCACCCGGCACGGCTACCCGGGAGGGTGCGGACGAGACGACGACAAGGGGCCTGAATGTGGATCGACCGGGTGTAAATCCAGAGGTCCACGCCTCGGCCCCCAGGCAGCGCGAGCTCCACGATCGAGACGAAAGGATGGCAGAACCCATGATCATCACACCGAGCCCACTTGAACAGCACCGGCGGCGGAGCCGGGTGCAGTTCTCGCCCGGTGCCGAGTCGGCGGGGAACGCCCGCCGCACCAAGCGAACCCTCAGCCGCGAGGATGAGAAGCTCCTCGCTCAGCTCCTCTCCGTCGAGCAGGACTTCATCGACAGCCCCATCTTCCGCGACGAGGATGCCGAGGAGAAGATCTACGACCAGGCGCCGGAGATCCAGAAGCCGGACACCAGCTGGTACCACCCGGTCATGGACGACCTCTCCCCGGGCAAGAGCCGCACGGTCAAGAGCGCCCAGCAGGTCATCCTGACCGGCGCCGAGGAGCGGGTTCTCTTCCACCAGTTCAACTACGCCCGCTACCGCGTCTGGAAGCTCCAGCAGGAAATCTGGTCCAGCCCCGACCGCAAGCCCACCCCCGAGCAGGCCGAGCAGATGCTCTCCTGGTACCGGCGGGCCGAGGTCATCCGGGAGCAGATCGCCGAGACCAACCTCGCCCTCGTCCTGGCCATGGCCAAGCGCACCCGCATGAGCGAGGTGGACTTCGCCGACCTGGTCAGCGAGGGGAACATGGCCCTCCTGCGCGCGGTGGACAAGTTCGACGCCGGCCGCGGGTACAAGTTCTCCACCTACGCCTGCCGGGCGATCCTCAAGGCCTTCAGCCGCCAGGGGATGAAGCTCAGCAAGTACCGTCAGCGCTTCCCCACCGACTTCGACCCCAAGCTCGAGAAGTCCAACTACCTCGAGACCAAGCGGGCCGGCTTCGAGAAGGAGGCCGCCGACGAGGTCAAGCGGATCGTCCTGGATAACCGGGCGGACCTGACCGACGTCGAGCGGACGGTCATCGAGCACCGCTTCGGCCTGGAGTCCGGCGACGCCGACAAGCCCATGACCTTGGAGCAGGTCGGCCAGATCATCGGCGTCACCAAGGAGCGCGTCCGCCAGATCCAGAACAAGGCCATGGAGAAGATCCGCCTGGCCCTGGAGTCCAGCTTCCTCGGCGTCAAGCGCGACGAGGATGGACGCGACGACGGCCCGGGTTCCTCCCTGAACTACTGACCCGCCGCGGCCGCGAGCCGGGGCATCCATTCAGCAACCGCCAACGGGCCCGGACCCCTCCGGGCCCTTTTCTGTTTTTGACCTTCTTCCGCCTCCCCTCCGCCTCCCCACGCCCCCCGTCGGCGGATCACCGTCGTCCGCCCCCACGCGGATCCGCATCCGGTTCGGCGGCAGCCCCCGGAACTCCCGGTCCGGCCGGCACAGGATGCGGCCCGCGGGTCCGGCGGGACCATCAGCGGCCGCAGGCGAGACAGCGCAGGAACGGCTGGAACGATGCGGCGCAGCACACGGTCGGAGAAAGGCGGCCGGCGAGGTGGCGCGTAGACGGCGGCCCCGGGGAAAGTCCGGCCGCCCCGCGCCCTCTCCCGGCCCATGCCCCGGAATCTTCGCGGAAAGCCCCCGGTTTGCGCCGCGAACGATGGGCGGCCGTCGCAACCTCGCCACCCGCGACTGCGAACCTCTGGGCGGGCCCGGGGTCTGCCCACCGGGCCGAAGGTCTCGCCGGAGTCCATCGCTCGCCGGCCTCCCGTCGCGGCCGAACCCCGCGTCGGTCCCTCGTCCTATCGGCCGCGGCCGGAGGGAAGGGGAACGGGGGAGGGCGGCGAAGACCGCGTGGGGCGGCGCGTTTCCACGCTCCGATTTTCGTGTACCATGGAAAGGGGACAGCACGTGTCCATGAACAATCAGACCGCCGCGCCCGGCGCGGCCGACGGCGAAGTGGTCGCGACGACGGTCGTTGGCGGCGCACAGCCCGCGGCCGCCCCGGGGGCCAAGAGGGAATCGGGTGCCATGAGCCTTACCGCCGAGCCCGCAAGCCAGCCAGTCGTCTCCCACGTCACCCTGGACCCGGACAAGAGGCACGACCCGCACGCGACGAGGTTCGGCAAGTTTCTGGCCGCGGCCATCAAGCTCAACGCCTCCGACCTCATCATGAAGTCCGGCCAGCCGCCCAAACTCCGTATCCGCGGCGCGCTCAAGCCCCTGGACACCCCGCCGGTCACCGCGGAGGAGTTCCTCCAGATCGCCAAGCACATCCTGACCGAGGAGCAGTTCAAGGACCTGCGCCACTTCGGCTCGGTGGACTTCGCCTACGACTACGACGAGAGCAACCGCTTCCGCGTCAACCTCTTCCAGGCCCGCGGCAAACTCTCCGTCGCCGCCCGTCTGATCACCAGCAACATCAGGAAGTTCGAGGAACTCTACCTGCCCCCCGTCATGGCCGAGATCGCCATGCAGCCCCAGGGGCTCGTGCTGCTCTGCGGCGTGACGGGCTCGGGCAAGTCCACCACCATCGCGGCGATGCTCGACTACGTCAACGAGCGCAAGCCCGTCCACATCGTCACCATCGAGGACCCGATCGAGTACATCTTCACGGACAAGAAGGCGACCATCAACCAGCGCGAGATCGGCATCGACTGCCTGGACTTCAAGGTCGCGCTCCGCGCCCTGGTCCGCGAGAACCCCGACATCGTGCTCGTCGGCGAGATGCGCGACAAGGAGACCTTCGAGGCCGCCCTCCACGCCGCCGAGACGGGCCACCTCGTCTACGGGACCATCCACGCCTCCAGCACCACCCAGACCTTCAGCCGTATCTACGGCCTCTTCGAGCAGGAGGAGGTCGAGCAGGTCCGCCGCATCCTCGCCTACCAGATGCGCGCCTTCGTCTACCAGAAACTCCTCCCCACCCTCCACGAGAACATCCACCGCATCCCCGCCTGCGAGATCCTCATCAACAACAGCGTCGTCCGCAAGCACATCCTCGAGGGCCGCGAGGGCGAACTCCGCGAGTACCTCAACAGCGTCGAGGCGATCCAGTCCGGCATGAAGGACTTCAACCACTCCCTCGTCGAACTCGTCGAGGGCGAGTACATCCACATGCGCGTCGCCCTCGAGGCCACCCCCAACGCCGACGAACTCATGATGCGCCTCAAGAAGCTCGGCTGAGCAGCGACCCGCCGGGGAGCGAGCGCTCGCCCCCCGACGGCGCCGACGCCACCCCTCGACCGGCCGCCGCCCCCACCCGGCGCGGCCGGTCTTTTCGTTGACGCGCCCCGCCGGGTCCGAGCGGCGGCGCGCCCCGCACCACCCGAACCACGAGCGAACCGGCGCACGCCGCCAGCGCCGCCCCGTTTGTAAACCTTCTCCATTTCGGCTAGTGTGTACGCCCCGCTGCCACCGCCCCTTCCTGTCGTGCGTATAGACCGGCCAGGGGCGTTGCAGCGCCCCTGCGTTGCCTGTTTTTGACTCGGTCCCTGCCCCCGTTCCGCCGGGCCGTGAACCGTCCGGAGCACCTCCGATGTCGATCCCCACTTCCGCTCTGCTGGCCCAGGCGAGCGGCATGATGCTTGTTTCGGCCTGGAAGCCCTTCCTGATCCTCCTGTTCTGGGTTCCTTGGGCCTGGGTGATCACCAAGGTCTACGACAAGCACGCCGCCCGCTTCTTCCTCCCCCGCCGCCGGTGGAACGTCATCCACCTCGTCGCCGGGACGCTCGCCCTGCTGGTCGCCCTGCTCATGCCCATCCCCGGCGAGGCCGCCTTCTGGGTCGGCCTGCTCGCCATGCTCGTCATCCTCGGGGCCGACCTCTACGCCTACGCCTACGTCGCCAACAAGGACGAGCGAGTCCCCGAACGCTTCAAGATCCGCCTCAACCTCGACTCCCTCCGCCAGTCCAAGGCCGAGAAGGAAGCCGCCAAACTCCAGGCCAAGGTCGCCCTCACCATCAAGGCCCCCGACGACAAGGGCAAGCCCGCCGTCGTCGTCCCGCCGCCGCAGCCGGAGACCCCCGAGTACGAGGTCCGCGTCGCCGCCGAGTCCGTCTACAACAAGGCGATGCTCGCCCGCGCCTCCCAGGTGGACATCGGCCCCGCCGGCGCCCCCGGGAAGGAGGGCGTGTACGGCGTCTCCTTCCTTGTTGACGGCGTCCGCCAGCCCGGCGAGACCATGCCCCCCGCCGTCGCGATCAAGGTCATGGACTTCTGGAAGGCCGCGGCCAGGCTCGACATCTCCGACCGCCGCCGCAAACTCCAGGGCTTCTGCTCCGTCGAGCACGACGGCGCCAAGCACGTCGTCCGCGTCACCAGCGCCGGCGTCCAGGGGGGCGGCATGCGGCTGACCCTGCTCTTCGACCCCGAGCAGGCCGTCCTCCGCCGCCCCGACGAACTCGGCCTGCTCGACATGCAGCTGGCCGCCCTGAAGGAGATCGCCTCGGAGACCCGCGGCATCGTCCTCCTGGCCGCCCCTCCCGACGGCGGCCGCACCACCCTCACCTACTCCGTCGCCCAGCTCCACGACGCCTACGTCAGCAACGTCCAGACCGTCGAGATCGAGCCGCAGGCCTCCCTCGAGGGCGTCCGCGTCAACAAGTTCGAGCCCGAGAAGGAGGGGGCGGAGTTCAGCACCCTCGTCCGCTCCGTCCTGCGGCGCGACCCGCAGGTCGTCTTCGTCGGCGACCTCCCGGACGCCAACACCGCCAAGGAGATCGTCAAGGGCGACCTGGACCGCACCCGCGTCTACGTCTCCCTCCGCGCCGACAGCGCGCTGGCCGCCATCGAACTCTGGCTCCAGACCCTCGGCGACCCCGCCGCGGGCGCCAAGCGCCTCGAGGGCGTCGTCGCCGGCCGGCTGCTCCGCAAGCTCTGCACCAACTGCCGCGTCGGCTACCCCCCGTCGCCCGACATGCTCAAGAAGCTCGGCCTCCCCGCGGACAAGATCCCGCAGCTGTTCAAGAAGGGCGGCCAGGTCCTCATCAAGAACAAGCCCGAGGTCTGCCCCATGTGCAACGGCGTGGGGTACATCGGCCAGGAGGGCATCTTCGAGGTCTACAAGCTCGACGACGAGGACCGCGCCATGCTCGCCTCGGGGAACCTCGCCGGCGTCAAGGCGGCTCTCCGCAAGAAGCAGCAGCCCACGATCCAGCAGTCGGCGATCCGCAAGGCCGTGGACGGCACCACGAGCGTCGAGGAGGTGATGCGCGTCACCGCGCCCGCCGCCGCGGCGCAGCGCCCCGCCGCCCCGCGCCCCGCTCCCGAGCCGCAGCCCAGCAAGACCTGACCGTCCCGACCCGGCCGCGGCGGACCCGGGCTCGGGCCACCGCCGCCGCACACGTAAGCCCCCCACGCGGCCCCGACGCCGCGCCGCAGACCTGACAAGCCCGAGCCGGCACGGCCCCCGCGGCCGGCCCCCTCGGCGGAGAGTGGACCATGATCCTCAGCCTGGTGGTGATCCTCCTCATCGGCATCATCGCGTACGTATGGGCCTCGCGAGGCTTCTTCTCCTCCCTCGTGCACATGATCTGCGTGCTCGTGGCCGGCGCCGTCGCCTTCGGCCTCTGGGAGCCCATCGCCTACGCCATCCTCTCCGCCGAGCCCAAGGGGTGGATCGTGGACATGACCTGGGGCATCTCCCTCGCCGTCCCCTTCGCCGTCACCCTCGCCGTCCTCCGCCTGGGCATCGACAGCATCCTCCCCGCCAACGCCGACCTCGACCCCGCCACCAACCTCATCGGCGGGGGCATCTGCGGCGCCGTCGCCGGCATCGTCTCCGTCGGCGTCCTCGTCATGGCGATCAGTTTCCTCCGCCTCCCCTCCTCGGTCGGCGGCCACGAGGCCATCGGCTTCGACCCCGGCGGCTCCGTGAAGCGCGAGAGCAGCCTCCTCTTCCCCGCCGACCGCATCACCGTCGGCCTCTACTCCGCCCTCTCCCGCACCACCCTCCGCACCGCCACGCCGATGGACCTCTGGCGGCCCCGCCTCGCCGAGGAGGGGCACATGCTCCGCACCAACTTCAACAACGGCGGCGCCAAGCACACCCTCACCCCCTCCTCCTTCGAGCTCCTGGGCCGCTACACCGTCGGCATGGACAACGCGATCCCCCTGCGCGAACTGACCACCGACTCCTTCTCCGAGGCGGTCCAGAACGTCAAGACCGTCACCGGCGACCCCGCCCCGCAGAACTCCTACATCGAGGGCCTCATCGTCCAGTTCAAGGCGGGCGCGCGGGAGAAGGAGGGGCGCGTCGTCATCGGCAACGCCCAGATCCGCCTGGTCTGCACCCCCGCGAACGACCCCTACGGCGAGTCGATCGCCATCCACCCCTTCGCCATGATCTCCCAGGCCGGCGGCGACAGGCTCGACCTCGGCCGCTGGCGCTTCGAGCGGCCCAAGATCTTCATCGCCTCCGTCGGCGGCTCGGCCGACGCCCCGATGGCCTTCGAGTTCCTCGTCCCCCGCGACTACCGCCCCCTGGCCCTCTACGTCAAGGGCGTCCGCGTCAACCTCCTGAGCACCCAGCCCTTCCAGAAGTACGCCGACGTCGCCAGCCGCGACGCCGCCATCCGCTCCGGCTCGATCCTCTCCGCCGTCGTCGGCGGCTCCGGGCCCATCGACAACTCCCGCGTGATCGCCATCGATCCCAACTCGCTCCGGGATGACGGCGGCGAGAACGAGGTCATGACCATCGGCGCCATCGCCAGCCGCGTGATCCTCAACAAGGACAACCTCCCCGGCATCGAGATCGACGAGAACAACCGCATCCTCATCGCCGAGGCCAAGTTCCGCCTCGCCGATCTGACGGGCAACCGCAGCCTCAACCGCTCCCTCCAGGTCCGCGAGTTCGCCACCACCGACGACACCCGGATCGTCCAGCTCAACATCGGCGTCGAGTCCCGCATCGGGCTGCTCACCCCCGCGGCCCTCAACGCCGACCCCGGCAAGCCCATGTACCTCGTGGACCAGAACGGCCAGCGCTACCAGGCCATCGGCTACGTCTACCAGGACTCCTCCGAGACCCACATCCGCATGACCCCCGGCCGTCCCCTCCGCGCCGTCACCGAGCTGCCCAACAGCGGCCCGACCACCAGCCGCCCCGACCAGAAGTTCTACCTCGTCTTCCGCGTGAGCAAGGGCGTGGACATCCGCTTCTTCACCGTCGGCGACGTCGCCATCGGCGAGTTCAGCCCGCCCCTGCGGATCGAGCCGTAATCACCCGCGAGGCTCAGCAGGAACGACAAAAGCAAAGGAGGCCCGGGCGAACCCGGGCCTCCTTTCTTGTTCTTCGGCTTCCCCCCCGATCCCCAATCCCGCGTCATCACTGCGCCGAGGGAGCGTCGGACGCCGCCGCGGCCGGGGCCGCGCCCTCCGCCGCCACGCCCTCCGGCGTCTCCTCTTCCTCCTCGTCCTCCTCGACGTCGAGCTTGCGGTCGGGCTTCACGGACACCTTCAGCATCGCCTCCAGGTCCGCGTCGAACTTGATCATCACGTCGAAGTCGCCGATCCGCTTGATCGTCTGCGCCAGGCGGACGTCCCGCGGCCGGACCTGGAAGCCCTTCTCCGCCAGCGCCGTGACGATGTCCTGCTGCGTCACCGACGCGTACAGGATGCCCAGGTCGTTGCAGGAACGGATCAGCTCCAGCTCCAGCCCGGACATCTTCTCGATCATCTGCTCGCGCTGCCGGCGGAGTTCGGCCAGCTGCCGCTCCGCCTCCGCACGCTTGGCCGCCAGAGCCTTGACCATCTCCTCCGTCGGCTTGGTCGCCAGGCCGCGGGGGAGGAGGTAGTTGCGGGCGTAGCCGCTGCGCACCTTCACCACGTCCCCGACGATGCCCAGGGCCTCGACGTTCTCAGTCAGCAGCAGTTCGATGGTCTTCGCCATGGTTCGCTGTCCTTTCCACAGGAAAGTTCAGGAGCGGCCTCCCGGGCCCGCGCCCGGACCGCCCCAACGGGTTGTGAGGGGGGGGGATGGTAGGCAGGGGGAGAGAGAAGGGGGGAAACGCCCAGAGGGACAAAGGCACAAAGCGGAAGACCACCTGACGGTTGCCGTCCTCGGGGTCTTCCCCTTTGTGCCTTCGTGCCTCTGTGCCTTTGTCCCTTCCCGTCAGAACGGGATGTCGTCGTCCGCGATCGGCTCGTACGCGTCGCTGGGCGCCGAGCGGGAGCCGGCGGACGCCGGCCGCGGCCGCGACGGGGCCGCGCCGTACCCGCCACCCCCGCCCCCGGTGCCGTCGGCCTTGGAATCAACAAACTGGAAGCTCTCGACCACCACCCGGAGTTTCGACTGCTTGTTCCCGTCCTTGTCCTGCCACTGGTCGAGCTTCAGCCGCCCCTCGATGAAGACCGGCCGCCCCTTCCCCAGGTACTGGGCCATCACCTCCGCCGTCCGCCCCCACGCCTCGCAGTCCACGAAGGTCACCTCTTCGCGATTCTCCCCGTCCGCCGTCCTGAACCGCCGGTTGACCGCGATCCCCAGGTTCGCCACCGCCTGGTTCGACTGCGTGTGCCGCAGCTCCACATCCCGGGTGAGGTTGCCCATGAGGAACACTTTGTTCACGCTGCCAGCCATTGACGCACTCCTTGAAGGGGTCGAGGGCGACGGAACGTACACACGCCGTCACGGCCCCTTGATTGGCAAATGTTAGCAAATCGCCACGGTCGGAGCAAGGGCCTCTCGCCCGGGGGCCCCTTCAACATACCCGCTCTACTTCACCCCCACCACCATCGAGTCCGGGCCGCTCAGGTGCTCCACCCGCGTCTCACGGAACCCCGCCTCCCGCATCCAACCCCGGCAGTCCGCCCCGGTGTAGTCGAACCCGCCGGGAGTCTCGATGAGCATGTTCAGGCTCATCAGCAGCCCGAAGGCGTTCTCACGCCGAGCATCGTCGATCAGCGCTTCGTACACGATCAGCGAGCCCCCCTCCGGCAGCGCGTCGTACGCCTTGGCCAGCAGCATCTTCTTCTGCTCCAGGTCCCAGTCGTGCAGGATGTGCCCCATGATCAGCACGTCCGCCCGCGGCAGGGGATCGCTGAAGAAGTTCCCCGGGTAGAACCGCAGCCGGTCGGCGAGCCCGAACGACGCGGCGTACTCCTCGAAGATCGGCCCCACCGGCGGCAGGTCGAAGTTCCCGCCGGTCAGGTGCGGGTGCGCCAGGGCGACCTGCACGGGCACGGCGCCCTGCGCCCCGCCGACGTCGCAGAAGGTGCCGTACCGCTCCCACGGGAACTTCTGCGCGATGGCTCTGGCCGCCCCGAGGCTGATCCCCGTCATCCCCGCCAGGAACTGCCGCAGCCGCGCCGGGTCGCTGTAGAGCTCGGCGAAGAAGTCGCGGGCGTCCTTCACCTCGTTCTGCGGCCGGCCGGTCCGCAGCGCATCGGTCAGCGAGCCCCAGAAGCCGTACAGCCGTGCGTTGGCCATCTCCAGGATGCCCCCGATGTACGAGGGCTTGGCCCGGTCCAGGTACAGGTCCGCCGCGGGCGTGTTGCGGTACACGCCCGCGGCATCGTCGCGTTCCAGCATCCGCAGCGCGACCAGCGCATCAAAGAAATCGCGAGCGCCGCGCCCGTGCAGCCCCAGACGCGAGGCCAGTTCCTGCGCGCCCAGCGGCCCCCTGGCCAGCTCCGTGAACACCCCCAGCTCGATCGCGCTCAGGAGCGTCTTCGAGCCCCAGAACCCCAGCCCCAGCTGCATGATCGCGTCGGGCGTCGGTTGATCGCTCACCGCCGGTCTCCTTTGCGTCGGAACGCACGAACGACGGTGCGCAGGCCCTGGCGCACGCGGCACGAAGCCCGACCGGGCTCAGCACGGGCGCGACGAGGATCCACGTGGCGCGCGGGAACGCACCGCCACCGCCGGCGGCGACGATGCCCGCTCCCGCCCGCCGGGGCGGGCCGTCATCAGGCCCCGCCCGACGCCTCCTCGGCGGCCGCCGCGGCGGGCTGCTCCTCGGCGCTGCGGGCCGCGGGCGCGGCGGCACGCTCGGAGCGCAGCCGGGCCTCGGCCTCGAGCTCCTTCTGGGCGTCCGCCGCCTGCATCTCCTCGAGGGTCAGGTGGTCGGCGCGGAGGATCAGGTGCCGCATGATCCGCTCCGACAGGTTGCAGGAGCGCTCGATCTGCGCGATGTTCCGGGCGTTGCAGGAGAAGTAGACCAGGATGTACACGCCCCGCTTCTGCTTGTCGATCTCGTAGGCGAGCCGGCGCTCGTCCCACTTCTTCATCGCGATGATCTGGGCGCCGGCCTTGTCCAGGATCTCCCGGATGTGGGCCACGGCCCCGGCCAGGTCCGCCGCGACGGCCTGGCTCAGGAGGAACATTGCTTCGTAGTTGTTGATGCGGGTCTCGGCCATATCTTGCACTGCCTTTCGGTCTGGGGTTCTCGTCGTGGTGTCGATACGTGCGGCGCTCGCGCCCTGGGCGAGGGCCGGCTCAGGCGCCCCCGCCGGGGGGCTCGCCCCCGGGGGGAACGCCGCCGCGGGGCTTCTCCGCCCTTGGCGGCTGGGGCCTGGCGTTGAACTTGTTCATCGCCGCCGCGAGCCCCTCGGCGACGAAGCACTCCGCGGCGTCGGCCGCCCGCTCCAGCGCGGGCTCCATCAGCGCCTCCTGCTCGGGCGTGAAGCGCCCGAGCACGTAGTCCGCCTGGTCCATGTACGGCGGGCAGGCGTCCACCCCGATCCGCAGGCGCGGGTACGCCTGCGTCCCCAGGGCGCGCTGGATGTCGCCCAGCCCGTTGTGCCCGCCCGCGCCCCCCTCGCCGCGGAGCCGGATCGTCCCGCACGGCAGCGCCACGTCGTCCACGATCACCAGCAGGTCCGACGCGACGTCGAGCTTGAAGAAGCCCACCGCCGCGGCGACCGCCCTGCCGGAGAGGTTCATGTACGTCGTCGGCTTCATGAGCAGGCACCGCTCCCCGCGGATCGGCGCCTCGACCGTCAGCGCGTCGAACCGCGCCCTGGCCGTCGCCCCGCCGGCGTGCCGGCGCGCCAGGCGATCGACGACGGCGAACCCGACGTTGTGCCGGGTCCGGTCGTACTTCGCGCCGGGGTTGCCGAGGCCGACGATGAGCTTCATGGCGAGGGGAACCGGGAACAGGGATCAGGGGACGGGAACGAGGAGGCGGAGCGAAGGGGGGATTACTTCTTCTTCTCCCCGGCCTTGGCGGCGCCCTCCTCGGGCTTCTTGGCGGTCAGGACCTCGGGGGCGGCGGCCTCGGCGGTGACCTCGGCGGCCTCGCCCGCCGCGACCTCCTTCTGCACCACGATCTGCGCGACGATCGCGTGCGGGTCCGTCAGCAGCCTCATGTCCGCCGACGGGAGCTTCACGTCCGCCGCGGTGATCATCTGCCCGACCTCCAGGTTCGTGATCTCCACGTCGATGTGGTCCGGCAGCTCGGTCACGCGGCACTCGACCTCCAGCTCCGCGGTCGGGTGCATCAGGATCGCCCCGGCGGTCTTGAGCCCCACGGCCTCGCCGACCAGGTTCACCGGCACCTTCGAGTGCACCCGCTGGTTCAGGTCCACCCGCGCGAAGTCCGCGTGGACGACGTTGGTGCCGAGGTAGTCGAACTGCAGGTCCGTCAGCAGCACGATCTGCCCCTCGTCGGCGTCGCTCGTGCCGGGCATGTCGATCCGGAAGACCTTCTCGCCCTTGTTGATCAGGGCCAGGGCCTCCTTGGCGTCCACCGCGATCGGCACCGGCTCGCGCCCGTGCCCGTAGATGATCGCTGGGAGCTTGCCCGCGGCGCGGATGCGCTGCGCGTACCGCGTGCCCACGCGGTCCCGCTTGACGGCGGCGAGGACTGGCTGTTTCTCGTGCATCGTTGAAACTCCGGTAAACGTTGCGTGCTGGGTGCCGGGTGCGGCGTCACGGGGACGCCGCACCCCCTCCCCCCGCGTCTCCGCTTCTCGCTCGTTGCTCGTTCGCTTTTCTTACCTCTTCGCCCCCGCCGTCTTCCTGAACAGCGCGCTGATCGACATGTTGTGGTGGATCCGGTGGATCGCCTCCGCAAGGAGCCGGCTGATGCACAGCTCCACCAGCTTGTCCCGGATCGGCTCCACCCGCGGCCCGTCCGGGATCGTGTTGGTCGTCACGATCTTGCTGATCGGGCTCTCGCGCAGCCGCTGCAGCGCCGGGCCGACGAAGACGGGGTGCGTCGCCGCGACGATGACCTTCTCCGCCCCGTGGTTCATCACCACCCGCGCCGCCTCCGTCACCGTCCCCGCGGTGGTGATCATGTCGTCCACCATCAGCACGGTCTTCCCCTTGACCGAGCCGATCAGGTTCTCGGTGGTCACGTCCGACCCGCTCACCCGCCGCTTGTTGATGATCGCCAGGTCGCCCCCCAGCAGGTTCGCGAAGCTCTCGGCGACCTTCACGTTCCCCACGTCCGGGCTCACCAGGCACAGGTCCCCCAGCTCGTCCCGGTGCGACTGGAAGTAGTCGTAGAACACCGGCGTCGCCGAGAGGTGGTCCACCGGGATGTCGAAGAACCCCTGGATCTGCGCCGCGTGCAGGTCGATCGCCAGCACCCGGTCCGCGTGCGCCGCCGTGATCAGGTTCGCCACCAGCTTCGCCGTGATCGGCACACGCCCCTCGTCCTTGCGGTCCTGCCGCGCGTAGCCGAAGTACGGCGTCACCACCGTGATCCGCCTCGCGCTCGCCCGCTTCAGGCAGTCGAGGAAGATCAGCAGCTCCATCAGGTTGTCGTTGATCGGGTGGCACGTGGAGAGCACCACGAAGCAGTCCCGCCCGCGGACGTCCTCGTTGAGCCGGACGATCAGTTCGCCGTCCGGGAAGACGTCCGTCCGCGCCGCGCCCAGCGGCAGGTCCAGGTGCCCGCAGATCCGCTGCGCCAGGTCGATGTTGTTCCGCCCCGCGAAGATCTTCAGGCTGTCCACGTCGCTGCGGCTCATGCTCCGGCTCCCTGGCCCTGCGTCGCCATCCCGCCGCCCGCCCCGACCTCGCCGATGCCCGTCCCCGCCGCGCGCGACCGGTAGATCGCGTCCACCGCCGCCAGCTGCTCCGGCGTGTTGATCGACAGCACGTCCTCCGGCGGCACCGCGTCGATCACCTCCACCCGCGCCCCCGCCGCGAGCAGCAGCCCCGGCACGTCCGTGATGTAGTACTCGCCGCTGGCCGCGTTGGGCGACACGCGCGCCAGCGTCTCGAACAGCGCCGACCCGTCGAAACAGTAGTAACTCGGATTCACCTCACGAATCCGCTTCTGCTCCGCCGTCGCGTCCTTCTCCTCCACAATCCCCGCGAAGCGCCCGTCCGCCGACCGCACGATCCGGCCGTACCCGCTCGGGTCGTCGATCACCGCCGTCGCCAGCGTCGCCTTGGCCCCCGTCTCCACGTGCCGCGACAGCAGCGCCCGCAGCGTCGCCGCCCGGATCAGCGGCCCGTCCCCCGCCAGCACGAACACCGGCCGCCCCGGCTCCGACGCCTCCCGCTCCAGAAGGCCCCGGGCGCACATCACCGCGTGCCCCGTCCCCAACTGCTCCGTCTGCACCGCGAACTCCACCGACGGATCGTCCCGCAGCGCCTCCCGGACCAGTTCCTGCTTGTACCCCACCACCAGCACCACACGGCCGCACCCCGCCGCCCGGCACGCGTCCACCACCGCGCGCACCATCGGCCGCCCCCCCACCGGGTGCAGCACCTTCGGCAGGTCCGACCTCATCCGCGTGCCCTTGCCCGCGGCGAGGATGATGGCGGTTGGAGAAATCGGTGCGACGCTCATGACTCCAGAGCGGCGGCCAAACGACCGGCGCCCCTCCCCGCAGCGGAGAGGGACTGGCGTCCCCGGCGTCCGACAGAGACTGGCCGACCAGGATTCGAACCTGGACAAACAGAACCAAAATCTGTCGTGCTACCGTTACACCATCGGCCAGTGATGTTCGACCGCGACGCTGTCTCCCGTTGCTGGGGCTCGGGCGAAGGCTCGCCTGAGCCAGGGCCACCGGACCGCAAAGACCCCGCGGTCCGCGACCCCGCCGCGGTGTAGACGGCTGGGAGAGCGGAGTCCGCGGCACACGTGCCCACGCCCCGCCCGGCGTCGGGCGGCGGTGAGGGCCGGAGCTGGACGCCCATCGGCCGCGCCCCCTCCCCGGAAAGGACGCCCCTGTCCGCGCCTCGGCCACCGGGGGCCCGGTGGCGTCCGTCGCGGTCGGCTCCGAATCGAAACCGCCGTCAGTGTAGGGAGGGGCCGGGGTGAGTCAAACCGGTTCGCCCGCCGACCCGTCGTCCCCCTCCGTCTCCCCCTCCGCCCCGTGCCCCTGCCCCTCGATCGCCGCGGCGCTGATGACGTCGTAGCACGTCGCCATCAGCCCCACCAGCGGGAACTTCGCCCCCGTCGCCGCGTCGAACGGGCTCGGCCCGAGCCGGCGCAGCAGCGGGTGCGGCACCTCCGGCGCCTCGATCGGCAGGTCCACCAGGTCCAGCGTCGGCCCCACCGTCCAGAAGCGATCCAGCGCCGACTCCAGCGCCTCGGGCGCCATGTCGCTGATCCCCGGCAGGTGCGGCAGGTAGATCGGCGACGCCCCGGAGGAGGCCCCGACCGCCCCCGCCACCGCCCGCCGCTGCGACAGCCGCTCCAGCAACTCCGCCCCCGGCATCCCCCGCAGCGTGAAGATCAGGAACGGGTCCGCGCTGAACCGGTCCGCCAGCAGCGTCATCACGCAGCAGACGTGCTTGCACCACCCCCCCCCCCCGCCCACGTCCGCCGGCGGCGCACCGCCCGCGGCAGCGCCCGCCTCCCCCTCCCCGCCCGGCGACGCCGGCGTCGCCGCGGCCGCCGCTCTGGCCACCTGCCGGCAGTTGCACGACACCGCCACCTCCGACGGCTCCGACGGGAACAACTTCAGCCCCAGCGGCACGAAGACGTCCTCGATGTTCGCCGGCAGGTCCCCCGCCAGGAGCGTCGCGGCGTACCGCGCCTGCGTCGTCATCGCCGCCAGCACCTGCTCCCAGTGCTCCGGCTGGAACTTCGGCAGGCGGATCGTCGTCGCGTACGCCTCCGGCATCCGGCCCTGCACCCGCGCCGTCACCACCCCCGGCTGCACGTCCAGCGTCCGCGTCTGCCCCAGTTTCGCGTACTGGATCCCCTCGGCGAGCTGGTCGCCGGGGGCGCAGTTCTCCGCCAGGCGCATCCACCGCTGCGCCGCCCACGACGACATGTCCGGCCCCTCGCGCGAGCGCAGTTTCACCCCCGCGGCGACCCGTCGCGGCCGCAGCGTCGGCTTCGGCGGGCGCGGCTCGAACCGCCGCGCCTCGCCCCCGGGCCCCGCCGCCTGCCTTGCGTCGCGCGGGTTCGGCGTCGTCACGTCGCGTCCTCCAGCAGGCCCGTCGCCACCGTCGCCGCCGCGCCGCCCCCCGGCCCCGCGTCCGCCACCGCCTCCGGCCGCAGGATCAGCAGGTCACGCAGCTGCGCGGTGCTCAGTTCCGTCAGCCACCGCTCGCCGGCGCCGATCACCTTCTCGGCCAGTTCGGTCTTCTGCTCGATCATCGCGTCGATCCGCTCCTCCAGCGTTCCCGACACGATGAACTTGTGCACCTGCACCGACCGCGTCTGCCCGATCCGGTACGCCCGGTCCGTCGCCTGCGCCTCCACCGCCGGGTTCCACCACCGGTCGAAGTGGAAGACGTGGTTCGCCGCCGTCAGGTTGAGCCCCAGCCCGCCGGCCTTCAGCGACAGGATGAACACCGGCGCATCCCCCGCGCCGCTCCCCTCCCCCTCCTGGAACCGCTTGATCATCGCCTGCCGCTGCGCCGCCGGCGTCCCCCCGTGGAGGAACAGCACCTCCCGGTCCAGGTGGTGCCGCAGCATCGCCGCCAGCAGCGCCCCCATCTGCCGGAACTGCGTGAACACCAGCGCCCGGTCCCCGTTGTCCACCACCTCCCGCAGCATCTCCGCCAGCCGCAGGCACTTCCCCGACCGCTCCAGGCTCGGCGGCCCCGCCCCCTCCTCCGCCGCGGCCTCCTTGAAGAACTGCGCGGGGTGGTTGCAGATCTGCTTGAGCTTGATCAGCCCCGCCAGCACCACGCCCCGCCGCTGGATCCCCTCCGACTTCTCCGCCGCGCTGAGCATGTCCGACACGCACGTCCGGTACAGCTGCGCCTGCTCCGGCGTCAGGAAGCAGTACTCCTTGGTCTCGATCTTCTCCGGCAGGTCCGCGATCACCGACCGGTCCGTCTTGAGCCGACGCAGAACGAACGGCTGGATCAGCCCGCGCAGCTGCGCCGAGCGGTGCTGGTCGTGGAACCGCTCGATCGGCATCGCGAACCTCGAGCGGAACTCCCCCGCCGGCCCAAGGTACCCCCGGTTGAGGAAGTCCATGATCGACCACAACTCCCCCAGGCGGTTCTCCACCGGCGTGCCCGTCAGCGCGATCCGCCTCGGCGCCGGGATGCTCCGGATCGCCTGCGTCTGCTTCGCCGACGGGTTCTTGATGCTCTGCGCTTCGTCGAGGCACACCCGCCACCACTCCACCGCCGCCAGCTCGTCCCGATCCCGGTGCGCCAGCGCGTAGGTCGTGATCACCAGGTCCGCCTCCGACGCCGCCCGCGTCAGCGCCGCCCCCTGCAGCCGGTCCAGCCCGTGGTGCACCAGCACCTTCAGCCGCGGCGTGAACCGCCGCGTCTCGTGGATCCAGTTCCCCACCACCGACATCGGAACCACCAGCAGCGTCGGCCCCGGCGGCGCCGCGTGGTCCCGCTCGTACGCCAGCAGCGCCAGCAACTGGATCGTCTTCCCCAGCCCCATGTCGTCCGCCAGGCACGCCCCCAGACCGAACCGGTCCAGGAACGCCAGCCAGCTCATCCCCTTGATCTGGTACGGCCGCAGCGCCCCCACGAACCCCTCCGGCGGCTTCAGGATCGGCATCTTCTCGCTCGCCCCAGCCTCGCCGAAGACCTGCCCCACCCACCCCGTCGCGTCCATCCCCAGGATCGGCAGCCCCGTCTGCTTCACGTCCGACGCGTACGCCAGACGCAGCAACTGCCCCACCTCCATCTCCCCCCCGGGGTTCCTCTTCAGGAACTCCATCGCCGCCTTCACGTCCTCCGGGCGCACCTCCACCCACTTGCCGTTGAGCCGCACCAGCGGCGAGTGCTGCGCCGCCAGTTTCTGGAACTGCTCCAGCGTCAGCGACACGTCCCCGATCGCCAACTGCCAGTGGTAGTTCACCAGGCTCCGCAGCCCCAGCCGCGCCGGGTCCGCGCGCGACGGCCCCGCCCCCGGCATCGCCTCGAAGTCGATCTCTTCACTCTCGACCTGCAGCCGCGCCCCCAGCCGCACGGTCGGCATGTCCCACCACTTCGGCGCCTCCACGTCCACCCCCTGCTCCCGCAGGATCGGACGCACCTGCCGCAGGAACCGGTACGCCTCCGACGTGCTCAGCTCCAGTTCCGTCGGCTGCGCCTGCTCCAGCGCCGCCTCCAGGGGCTTGTACAGCCGCGCCGCCCGCCCAAGTTCCCCCAGCAGCACATCCTGCGGCGACTCGATCCGGTGCCCCTCCACCGTCGCCGCCCCCGCCGGCAGCAGCCAGATGTCCGATGCGTCTATCACCACCCCCGGCGTCTGCACCGACTGCAAGTGGAAACTCAGCGTCCAGCGGATCTGCTCGTCCGGCGGCTGCAGGTCCCCCAGCCCGCCCAGGTCCAGCGGCTCCAGCAGCCGCAGCATCAGCCGCCACTGCGAACTCGACCCCCGGTCCTCCAGCACGCTGATCCACCGGTACACCCGCTTGAGCAACTCCCCCCGCATCGCCGGCCCCGCCGGCACCTCGTCCTCCTCCCCCAGCAGCCCCGTCAGCCACGCCACGTGCGGATCGGTCCCCGGCTCCCGCCCCGCCACCGCGTCGCTCATCTCCTCCTTCACCAGCACGCCGCGGCACATCGCGTCCCCCAGCCGCACCACGAAATCCTGCAGCACGCCCCACGGGTGATGCCCCAGGTCGTCCTCCACCGCCCGCGCCGCCCCAGGCATCGCCTCCAGCAGCTTCCGCACCCGCTCGACCGTCTGCTCGTCCGCCAGCCACGGCTGCCACAGCCCCCGGACCTGCCCGCTGTTCTCCTGCCGCAGCGACGGCACGAAACGCTGCTGCGCCAGCAGGTGCCGCGTCAGCCGCGCCGCCGCGGCGAAGAACCGCACCGTCGGCCCCGGCGCGATCTCTCCCCCGCCCAAGCCGCCGATCCGGCCCGTCACCTCGCCGTTGCCGAGCGCCGCCTCATCCTCCTCCCGATCCCCCAGCAGCGCATCGTCTCCCCCCAGGCCCTCCAGCCGCTCGAGCACCGCCGCCGCGGCCGCAGGCCCCACCCGCACCGTCTCCACCGCCACCCGCCCCAGTTCCACCGCCCCCGAGCCGTTGCCGGCGGTATGCCCCAGCGCGTGCGCCAGCCGCGGGCTCGGCACCGGCACGCCGTCGCGCACCGGCAGCCGCAGCGTCAGCCCTGTCGGCTCTTCATCATCCTGGTGAACGTCCGCGCCGGGCGTGATCCCCTCGAGCACCGGCGCGAGCATCGCCCGCAACTCCGCCCGGCTCGCCGCGAACGGATGCGCCGGCGCGGGGGCGGTCTCCCCGTCCCGCCGCTCCCCATCGCCGGCCGGTGCGCCTCCCCCATCCACCGGCAACGCACCCGGCGACGCCTGGCTCCAGGACCGCGCGACCTCCGCCCAGATGTGCAGCGCCCCCTCTGACCAGTTCACATGGACGAGTCGCATCGCGCCGTTGCTTCCCCTTCACCGCCCCTGCCAGGCCCCCACGGCGGGGCCTTCGTCAATGAGGGCGCCGAGACTCGAACTCGGGACCAGCGGATTAAAAGTCCGATGCTCTACCAACTGAGCTACGCCCTCTCACGCCCCGCGCCCGCCCGCTCCGGGCAGCGCGTGGGCCAGAGGCGATCATAGGGGCGCACCCGGTCCGCATCCCCCTCACCGCCCTCGAAGACCCGCAACTGAAAACGGGCGGGCCCATCCGGACCCGCCCGTCATGCTTTGCCTTCAGAACGACCGGCTTCCGAACCCGGTCCTTTCCCGGTGGGACCGCTCGCCCGTTCGACTCGTCAGATCGACGGCAGCACCAGCCCCAGCGGCGTACCAAGCGTGCCGAGCCCGCCCTGCAGGAAGGCGTCGTACCGGCCGGTGTACGCCGTGATCGGCGTGGGCGCCTTGACCGTCACGCTGTAGAACGTGTCGCGCTCGGCCCGGGCGCCGGTGATGAACTCGTGGATGTCGAAGTCGTTGGCCGCCCGCGGCGTCAGCACCCGGCGGAACGTCTCCCGCCCGCCCAGGTCGCCGAACTCCGGCGCCGGCGCGAAGTCGATGCTGATCTCCACCGTCACCGGCTCCAGGCTGCTGCTGAACAGCCGCAGGTACTCCGTCACCGCCGACCCCTGGCCGGGCCGGAAGCCCTCGGAGAAGAGCCAGTACGTGTGCGCCTGGTCCGTGAACCGCGTCGCCGCACCGGCCCCGAAGGCGAAGCTCGACAGCGTCACCGACACCGGCGCGCTCGCCTCGTAACTCACCGAGTACGGCTGGTTCAGTTTCGGGAACCCCGGCAGATCGCCCACGCTGAACCCGCTGCGCCGGCCCGGCTGCACCAGGATCCGCTGCCGGAACGCGCTCTGGTTCGCGAACAGGAACGTGAAGGTCACCTCCGACGGCTGCGTGCCGGTGTTGAGCACCGTCACGAACTCCGTCTGCGAGTTCAGCCCCAGCTGACCCTCGGGCGAGACGCCGCGCGTCGCGCCCTCGCCGGGGAGGCCCAGCACCGCGAAGCCGCCGCCGAGGTTCGTGTCGAAGTGCGTCAGCGCGGCCACGATCGGCGCCTCGGCGTCAAGCCGCATGGCGAACGGCCCGTTCGGGATGAAGGACGTGCTGCTCAGGTCCCACCCGCCGCGGCGCCGCGGGCCGACCTCCTGCGTCATCTGCGGGATGAACGCGTCGCCCGTCTCCGGGTAGATCGTCAGCGTCACCTTCACCGGCTGGTCCGTGGTGTTGTAGAACACCAGGAAGTCGCTCACGCCCGAGCCCTTGAACCCTTCGCTGAACGTCCAGGTCGTGCTCTTCTCGCTCGTGAACGCCTGGCCCGTGGAGATCCCGAAGTCGAAGTGGCTCAGCGTCGCCCCGATCGGCAGCGACGAGAGCACCTCCACCGCGTACGGCGTGTCCTTGTGCACCAGCTGCTGGCCGGCCGCGTACAGCTCCGGCGTGGTGATCGTCACCCCGCCGCGCGACATCGCCGCCACGGCGCCGTCGAACAGCACCGTCGGCTCCAGCGCCGGGTCCTCGTACCGCGCGATCACCACCACCCGCGCCGGGATGTGGTGCGGGTTGTTCAGCGGCAGGAACGTGCTCGCCCGGCTGTTGGCGTACCCCTCCGGGTAGTACGCCGCGTACGGCAGGTTCTCCGCCGCGATCGACGGGTCCGCCGGGTCGGCCACCAGGTGCTTCGTCCCGGCCCCGTCCTCCATCGCCTCGAACTGCTCCCGCACCTGCGCCGGGGTGTCGCCGGTGAAGATGAAGTACCGCACCGTCACCGTCGCCCCCGGCGCGATCGCGCCGATGTCGAAGCCGACGGTCAGCAGCCCGTCCATCTCCACCCCGGTGTCGAAGGTCCCCGGGTCCGGGTCCACCGGCGAGTTCACGACCTGGAACGCGTCCCGCACGCTGTCGGGCTGCTCCACCGACACGACGACGCTCGCGCCCCCGCCCGGCTGCGGCGCGCCGATGCCGAAGGTCACCCCGCCCGGCGCCCCCTCCCCGAAGTACGTCGAGGTCACCAGCCGGCCGGTCGAGTTGTCCACGTTGTTGAAGGTCCGCGTGAACGGGCTCCCCAGGTTCACCGCCTGCGTCGGCCGGAACCCTTCCACCCATCCCACGTTGTCCATCGTCAGGAACGTCGTGTTCGTCAGCGACACGTCCACCGCCACGAACCCGTCGCCGTTGCCGAACGACAGCGCCCGCCGCACCAGCAGCCCGCCGTTGGCGTCCGGCTGCGGGACGGTCGCCCGGAACAGCCCCTCGACCACCAGCCGCTTGTTCGAGAAGTCCGACTGGTTCGCCAGCGACACCGGCAGGTCGCTCTGACGCGACCCGGCGTTGCGGAAGACGAAGCCGTTGAACGTCGCCCCGTAGAACGACTCCACGATCGGCGAATCCGCCGCCGCGACGAACTCCACGTCCCCGCGCCGCAGCCCCACCCCGCCGGCCGCGCCGCCGCCGATCGTCCCGTCCTGGCCGACGCCCACCTTCAGAATGTCGCCCTCGAGCACCACCGGCTGGTCCGTCACCCCGCCGACGATCTGCACGACCAGCGTGTAGTCCCCCGTCGCCTCGGAGTTCACGCCCGAGCCGCCCACCGCCGGGTCGTACCCCTGGTTCGACCCGCCCGAGACGCCCAGGTAGTACGTCCCCGCGAACTGCACCGGGAACGTGATCGTCGCGTTGGGCGAGTCCAGCCGCGCGTCGATCAGGAGTTCATTGCCCTGCGCGTCGAACAGCCGCAGCACCGCGTCCAGCAGGTTCGGCGCCGCGTTCGGGCCCGTCGGCTTGACCGTCACCGTCGCCGTCACCGTCGTCCCCGCCTGCGCCGTGAAGCGGTACAGGTCCACGTCACGCCGCCCGAAGGCGCCGTCCCCCACCCGCGCCTCGAACGCCGTCGTGCCGGTCCCGTTCAACTGCGTGTCCGTCGCGGTGGCGATCGTGTCGTTGAACTCGTACGGGCCGGAGATCGCGTTGTCCAGCGTCATCTCCAGCGCCCACCCCAGCAGCGTCCCGCTGTTGAGCGGGGCCGTGTCCACCACCGTCAGCGTCCACCACCCCTCCGCAGAGATCCGGTCCACCGCCTCCAGCTCCCCCTCCGGCCGGAACGAGCCCGTGAACGGCGCCGTCCCCGCCGAGATCGGCTGCGTGGCCTCGTCGTCGAAGACCGTGTCGATGAAGTCGTCCCCCGCCCCGCCGCGGTTGAGCACCAGCGGGATCATCACCCCCGTCGGCGACGTCAGGTAGATCCGCAGGTCCCCCACGTACGAGTGCTGGATGTTCACCCGCACGTTCAGGTCCTGCACCGCCCGCACGTCCGGCACGAAGATCCGGCTCGTGATCGTCCCCTGCGCGGGGATCGGGATCGGGCCGTCCCCCGAGGCGTACGTGATCCCCTCGCTGGCCGCCTCGTCCACGTGGAACGTGATGTTGTACACGCCCGTCGAGCCCCCCGGCGTCCCCGTCGCGACCTGCGCCGGGTTGTACGCGCTGTTGCCGAACCCCGACACCCCCACGTAGTACCGGCCGCCCGCCGGCACGAAGAACTGCAGCCGGCTGTCCAGCCCGTTGAAGTTGTCGTTGATCGCCAGCTCGCGCCCCGAGGCGTCGAACAGCCGCAGCACCGAGTCCAGCGTCGAGGGGATCGGCAGGTTCCTCGCATCGACCTGCACCGTGATCAGCCCGGGGCCCGACAGCGTGAGCCGGTAGATGTCCACGTCCCGCGTCGCGTTCGCGCCGTCCCCGATCACGATCCCGGTGAACGACGCCGTCCCACGCGAGTCCAGGATCACCGTCGTCGCCTGCGCGATGCTGTCGTTGGGCTCCAGCGGACCGCCGCCCGCCACGATCCGGAACGTGTACACCTCGTCGTTGCCCGACTCGGTCGTGCCGTTGAGGAAGTTCCCCTCGAAGTCGCGGATCACCTGGTGCGACAGCGTCAGGCGGTACAGGTCCGCCGGCAGCGTCCCCGTCGGGATGGTGATCCGCATCACCGCCCCGTCGATCTCCACCGCCGAGTTCGGGATCGCGATCGTGATGTCGTTCCCGTTGAACAGCCCGTCCCCGTTCGCGCGCCGCAGGATGATCCCCGAGGCGTCGAACACCGCCGGGTCGATGGGCTCGCTGAACGCGATCGTGATCTGCGACACCGGCCCGCTCACCGTCCCCGGCGAGATCGCCTGCACCACCGGGCCCGGGAACCCGATCGCGCGCAGCGCCTCCAGCGCGTTGAGCCGGCCGCCCGTCACCGTCTTCCCCGCCAGCGCCGGGACGGGGTCCACCGTGCTCAGGATCGCGTCGCGGATCTGCTGCGCCGTCGCGAACGGGCTCGCCGACGCCAGCAGCGCCACCACCCCCGCCGTGTACGGCGACGCGAAGCTCGTCCCGTCGATGAAGTCGTACCCCCCGTCAACCGCCGTCGTCAGCGTCCTCACCCCGGGCGCGCCCAGGTCCACCGACGTCAGCCCCCAGTTCGAGAAGTCCGCCAACTGGTCCCGGTTGTCCGTCGCCGCCACCGAGATGATGAACGGGTTCGTGTACGACGCCGGGTACGCCTGCAACTGCCCGTCGTTGTCGTTCGTTTCGTTCCCCGCCGCCGCCACGAACAGGATCCCCGCGTCCGTCGTCTGCTGGATCGCGACCTCCATCGCGATGTCCCAGAAGTCCGACCCCGACGCCTGAAGGCCCCCGTAGCTGTTGTTCGTCGCGACGATGTTGACCCCGAACTCGGTCTTCATCATCGCCACGTAGTCGAGCGCCGCCAGCTGCGCCCCCAGCGGCGTCGTGCCCTGATTGTCGGGGAAGATCTTCAGGGTCATGATCGACACCTGCCACGCCACCCCCGCGACGCCGATCCCGTTGTTCCCGACCGCCCCGATCACCCCCGCCACCGCCGTCCCGTGCCCGCGGCTCTCGACCCCCGGCGGCTGGTCCTGCGGGTTGTTGTCGTTGTCCGCCGCGTCCCACCCGAACACGTCATCGATGAACCCGTTGCCGTCGTCATCGATCCCGTTGCCGGGGATCTCGCCCGGGTTCCGCCACAGGTTGTCCACCAGGTCCGGGTGCACCAGGTCCGTCCCGGTGTCCAGCACCGCGATCACCACCTGCCGCGAGCCCGTCTGCGTGTCCCACGCGAACGTCGACTTGATGTCCGCCCCCGCCAGCCCCTGGCCGCTGCCGGGGATGAACTGCCCCAGGTTCTGGTGCGGCCACTGATCCGCGAACATCGGGTCGTTCGGCACCAGCGTCGGGCGGGCCACCGTCTCCGGCTGGAACCCCCTCAGGAACGGCATCTGCTGCACCACCGCCTGCACCGCCCCCTCCGTCAGGGTCCCCGGCGTCCGCAGCCGCGCCCACATCCCGCGCCCGATCGGCTCCACCGCGTCCACCGGCACCCCCAGCGCCGCCGCGACCTGCTGCGTCCTCGCGATCGCCTGCTCGTTGGTCTGCCGCCCCGTGAACGTCAAAATCCACGAGTCCTCGACGACCTCCAGTTGCTGCCCGTACCACGTGAACATCTCCGTCTGGTACGAACTGAGCAGCACACGCTGCTCCAGCGCCTCGAACGCGCCATCCCACTGGGCGTTGCGACCGGTACGAGCAATGAGGTCCCGAGGCTTGCGCATGACTGTCACTCCAACTGGGTCGATCGGCACCGTCCCCGCCGCGGCCGACGCGCCGAGTGAGGATGGAGAACTCAACTTCCGCCGGGTGGGCGTGCCGCGGGCGTGCGCCGCGGCTCCGACGTACTCGTAAGTCCACCGTATTTCGAGGAATATGTCAAGCGACGCCCCCGACGCCCCTTCGGCCGCCCCCCGCCCCTGTTCCTTTCCCGCTCCGCCTCCACCCAGTCATCCCCCCATCAAACGTCCCCCTTCCCTGCACAACCTTGCCGCCTCCCCTCCCGGACGCCCCCAGCGATTACCATGCCCGTGCCACGTGAATCTTCCTTTTTGAGGATCTGCGCCATGACCCCGCCGCTCCCCCCCGCCGCGCTCCCCCTGCTCTCGTTCGCCCTCCTCGCTCCCGGCTGCCTCGCCGGCGGCACGGCCTCCATCACCGCGACCCCGTCCGCCCCCCTCGCCCCCCCTGCCCTCACCCCCACGCCGGCCTGGGAGCGCTTCAACGCCGACTCCGCCGCGGCCGTGGGTTTTCCACAGCACCCCTCCATCTCCCCCGACGGCCGCACCATCGTCTTCGCCTGGGCCGGCGACCTCTGGTGCGTCCCCAGTTCCGGCGGCGCTGCCTCCCGCCTGACCGCCCACCCCGCCACTGAGTCCGCCTCCGCCTTCAGCCCCGACGGCTCCCTCCTCGCCTTCGAATCCGACCGCGACGGCGCGCGCAACCTCTACATCATGCCCGTCCTCCCCGCTCCCTCGGACGGGTACCTCATCGGCGGCGCCCCCCGACGCATCACCGTCTCCGACCGCGCCCAGTCCCTCGGCGGCTTCTCCGCCGACGGCAGCGAACTCCTCTTCTCCTCCTCCCAGGAGCCCTCCATCTACCGCTCCACGCGCATGTACCGGGTCCCGATCGACCCCGCCCTCCCCCCGGGCGCCCCGACCTCGCGCATCACCGACGCCTTCGGCGCCACCCCGCGCGCCTCCCACGACGGCGAGACCATCGTCTTCACCCGTGGCCGCCCCGACTTCACCCGCCCCGCCTACCGCGGCTCCGGCGACCAGGACGTCTTCACCCTCCACCTCCCCTCCAGCACCTTCACCCAACTCACCACCTTCGACGGCACCGACGGCGACGCCTTCCCCCTCCCCGACGGCTCCGTCGTCTTCATCTCCTCCCGCGACGGCCAGAACAACCTGTGGAAACTCGCCCCCGGCGCCACCGACGAGTCCCCCTCCAACCTGACGCAACTCACCTTCTTCCAGCCCGCGGCCCCCGCCACCGAAGACGGAACGGCCTCCATCGGTCACGGCGTCCGCGACCTCTACGTCTCCCACTCCGGGCAGTGGGCCGTCTTCGCCGTCTGGGACACCCTCTACCGCCTCGACCTCACCGAGGACTCCCCTCAGCCCCATCCCGTCCCCCTCTTCGCCACCGGCGACGCCGCCGACCTCGACTACGAGCGCACCAACCTCGCCCGCCAGATCTCCGAAGCCGCGCTCAGCCCGGACGGCAAGACCCTCGCCGTGATCGCCCGCGGCGAGGTCTTCATCCGCGCCACCGATGAGGGCCGCCCCACCCGCCGCGTCACCTACACCGCCGGCCGCGAGCGAGACCTCGCCTGGTCCCCCGACGGCCGCGTCCTCTACTTCGCCTCCGACGAGACCGGCGACTACTCCATCTACCAGGCCACCGTCGCCCTCACCCGCGACGACCTCAAGCCCCCGGCGGACTCCCCCGCCTCTCCCAGCAAACCAAAGACGGACCCGGCCCCCGCCGACCCCAATCCTGTGGACCCGCCCCCGCCCGCCGAGCCCCCCGGCACCCCCGATCCCAATCCGCAGCAGCCCCCAACCCCGGAAACCTCCGCCTCCGCCCCACCCACCCCCGAACCCAACCCCGAACCCGCCGCGGCCCCCGAGTCGGGCAGCGCGGATGACCCCGCCCCCGCCGACAAGCCCGGCGAGGCCAGGAAGAAGGACAAGGCCCCCGACCACGGCAAGCGCTGGCAGGAGTCCCTCCGCTACACCATCGAGCCCCTCATCGACACCCCCGCGGACGAGCGATACCCCGTCCCCTCCCCCGACGGCACGAAACTCCTCTTCGTCCGCGGCCTGGGCGACCTCATCCTCTACGACCTCGTCACCGGCGAGGAGCGGACGCTCTTCACCGGGTGGAACGAGCCCGACGTCTCCTGGGCCGGCGATTCCCGCCACATCGTCTTCGCCCGCCAGGACCTCGACTTCAACAGCGACATCTTCCTCCTCGACACCGCCGACGCCGACGCCAGGCCCATCAACCTCACCCGCCACCCCGACATGGACGTCTCGCCGCGCCTCAGCGCCGACGGCAAGGTCCTCGTCTTCCTCAGCGACCGCGCCGGCGAGAACGGCGACTACGACGTCTACGCCCTGAACCTCGACGAACGCCTCGACGGCCTCCCCGACTACGAACTCGCCCAGCACTACAAGGACGCCGCGGCCGCCGCGAAGAAGCGCAAGCCCCTCGCCCCCGACGCCAAGCCCGTCGCCCCCTACACCTTCGACACCGAGAACGCCTACCTCCGCGTCCGCCGCCTCACCTCCATCCCCGGCCGGCAGTCCAACCTCCAGATCACCCCCGCCGCCGACCGCATCGCCTTCACCGCCGACATCGACGGCAGGCGCACCTTCGTCTCCATCGACCACAAGGGCGGAGACCGCAAGACCCTCGACGCCTCCGCCGTCGGCAACGTCACCGCTTCCCTCACCGGCGACAAGTTCCTCTACATCAAGTCCGGCCAGGCCTACACCGTCCCCCCCACCGGCGGGAAGGTCGAGTCCCTCCCAATCGACGCCCCCGTCACCATCGACATCGCCGCCCAGCAGCGGCAGAAGTTCCTCGAGACCGCCCGCACCATCGGCGCCCGCTTCTACCACCCCACCCTCAAGGGCCTCGACTGGTCCGGCCTCACCCAGCGCTACCTCTCCCTCGCCATGAAGACCCGCACCGCCGACGAGTTCAACCGCGTCGTCGGCCTCCTCTTCGGCGAACTCGACGGCTCCCACCTGGGCATCTCCGGCGGCGCCCGCTCCGGACGCGCCGGCGCCACCGACGGCCCCATCGGCCACCTCGGCATCGACGCCGAGCCGGCGGTCGCCGACGGCGCCCCCGGCTACCGCATCACCCGCATCATCCCCGGCGGCCCCGCGCACCAGCGCTGGTCACGACTCGAGGTCGGCGAGACCATCGTCGCGATCGACGGCCGCCCCCTCGGCGAGCCCGGTCACGCCGGCCCCGGCATCGACCTCGCCGCGGCCCTCGCCGGGAAGGCCGGCCAGGAAACCCTCCTCGAACTCGTCCGCGCTGACGGCCGCGGCCGCCGCTTCGCCCTCATCACCCCCATCTCCTCCGCCGCCAACAGCGCCATCCGCTACGAGGACGAGATCGCCCAGCGCCGCGCCCTGGTGGACAGGCTCTCCAACGGCCGCCTCGGCTACCTCCACATCCGCGGCATGTCCATGACCTACGTCCGCGACTTCGAGCGCGACCTCTTCGCCGCCGGCGAGGGCAAGGAGGGCCTCATCATCGACGTCCGCGACAACGGCGGCGGCTCCACCGCCGACATCCTCCTCGCCTCCCTCACCGCCCCCCGCCACGCCACCACCATCCCCCGCGGCGCCGACCCCGCCACCGTCCCCCCCGACGCCTACCCCCGCGACCGCCGCCTCATCTACGCCTGGACCCGCCCCATCTCCGTCCTCATCAACGAGAACTCCTTCTCCAACGCCGAGATCTTCGCGCACGCCATCAAGAACACCGGCCGCGGCACGCTCGTCGGAACCCCCACCTACGGCGGCGTCATCTCCACCGGCGCCTTCACCCTCATCGACGGCGCCTCCGTCCGCCTCCCCTTCCGAGGCTGGTACCTCCCCGACGGCCGCGACATGGAGAACAACGGCGCCCAGCCCGACCTCCCCATCCCCCAAACCCCCGCCGCCGAAGCCGCAGGCGAAGACCCCCAACTCGAGGCCGCGGTCAGAGAACTCCTCGGCCGCTTGGAGTGAAGCGACCAGCCAACGTCCCAGCCGACGCGAAGACCAACCCGAACCGCGACCACCGGAAAGCGGCTCCCCGCGCACGCGCCGATTCCCTCCACCGCTCCCACACTCCGCACGGGCGCCATCACAAGCCGGGGGTGAAGGACGTGCCGCGTCCGCCCCCCCGGACCAGTCCATCAGAAGAACCACCACGGCCAACGGGGCTCAACGCCCCGCTGGCCATGGTCCGTCGAGACCCGCCGCCATTCGAACCGCAGCCCCTACGGCATGAGAGCGGCATCACCGAATTCGGAGCACCATCCCGGATTGAACCACCGGCACGATCCTGCCATCTCGCAATGTAAACCGCCCCGCCAGATAACCGAAGCAGAACACCGTATTCCCGCGCACAGCATCCGCAAACTGGCTGTCGTTGACAACGACGATCACGTTCGCCCCCAGCACTCGGACAAGCCGCTGCCGTCCAAGTTCGCGGAACTCGAGTTCATCCTCCACGACCCCGGCGAACCATATTGGATCGCCGACAAAGTCGCCATGCGCTATGCGCTCGGTGGCGTATCGATTGAACGATGGAGGCGGATTGCCCCTCGTGCGGCTCCAGGCGCTCCTGATCCTCTCCGCAATCGTCGGCAGGAGTTGTTCATACCGCTCGTCACGATGAGCCTGGACCACCTCCTGAATGAAACGGACCATGCCCAACTCGAGAGTCGCAGGATCACCAAATCCTGTTCCCGCGCATCGAGGGCACGGCTTGACCTGATCGACGTACACCGGCGATATCATCCCGCCACCACGCCTGTGCCCGACGAGCTTCTTGCTCCGAACGACCCCGTCGCCGCTGCAACTCCCGCAGAGGAGGCCTCGCTCCACGACACCCACCCTTCTCAATGCCTCGCGAATATCGTGGCGTGGCGCGATCTGCAGCATCGGGAAGGTATACGCCACGGTCCGCACCGTGCCGTACTCCCTCGCCGCCCTGGCGAACCCGATCGGATCTTCTTCCCGGCGGCGGTACACCTCGGCCAGATGCTTTGCCCCCAGGGCAAAGAACAGATTCTGCCCCTCGTGCCACACCCAGGTATTCACGCCGACGACCTCCCCGCGATCGTTGACGAGAGGCCCCCCGCTGTTGCCTGCGTTGATCGTCGCGTCCGTCTGGATCCACTCCGACGACTCGTTGTACTTCAGTTGATTCCTCACAGCCAGAGGAATCTCCTTGAACGCGCGAACGCCGTTGACGACGCCACGGCTCAGCGAGAACCCGAACTGCTTCGGAAACCCCACCGCCCAGACCGTCTCCCCCTCGATCGGACGCTGCGCCGCGATCGGCAATGCCTCAATCTTGCCGCGAACATCGAAGCCGGTCACCTTGACGAGCGCCAGGTCCAATCCCGGCTCAACCGCGACCAGCTCCAGCGGCGCCGCGCCGCCATCCTCGAGAATCTCAATCTCCGCACCCGCCGCCCCTTGAATCACGTGAAAGTTCGTGAAGGCATGCCCATCGTCGTCAACAAAGAAGGCGGTTCCTGTCGCGAAGACATCCTTCGTCTCGGTCTGCGCCCGGATGCGGAAAACGCCGCGCCTGAGTCTCTGAACAAACTGCGCGTGCCGTTCCGCCGCCGTGCTCCGCCCCTCATCCGGCTCGACGGCACAGGCGGTGCGCCACGGCAGACTCAATGAGGCGCAGATCGCCCCCGCCAAGATCAACAGTCGGACTCCACTACTCATTCATGTATTGTTACAGACGATCACGCAACACGCAACCCCATCGTCATGTTGCAACGCGGGTCACCGTCGCTCCCGGCTCGCCCTCCTCCACGACTCCGTGCCATCACGGGGCACTTCGCGGCCGCTCTGGAACGCCGTAACCCCTTCACTTCCAGAGCATTGTGTCTCCCCCCCTCATGTCGCGCGCCCTCGCCGCGGCGGGCCCGGCAAGCCGGGCCCCTTCGACTTCATTCTTCACGAACTCAACCAGAAGCCCCCGACGTCCCGCCGCCAACTCACCCATTCTCCCGTGTTCACGTCAGCGTGCCGGGATCGCGACATCCGCCGTCCTCTCCAGCGCCCGCCCCAAGCGAGTCACCGCCGCGGCGTTCGAAAACTGACACTCCTCATGCAGCCCGCTCGCGCTCCACCGCCCCTCCTACATCCCCTCGAATCCCTCCACCTCCGAGAACTCCCACCGTCTCCCTGTCTCCCGTTCCAAGTTCCCGCGCACCTCCTCCATCACCCGGGACACCGTCTCCGCAGGCAGTTCCCCCTCGACCGTGACCTGGACCTCGGCGTAGAACTCCTGGAACTCGATCCGCACTCCATCCACCGAGATCCCGTAGACCATCGTGCCGCGCTCCTCCGGCAGCAGCACGGTGTGCGCCACGCTCGCCGGCCGGAAAGCCCCCGCCCCCGGCTCCACGAACTCGTCACCAGTGTCCTCGCACTGGAGCACATACCGCACCCAGCGCTCCGCCGATCGAATGACCTCCCACCGCATCCCGTCCAGATGCAGGCGGTACGCCGCGTGATGCTCTGAGCCCGTCGCGTCCGCCGACGGGTTCACGATCCTCCCCCCACGCACCGTGATCGCGTGCCGCGCCGCGTCGTACGCCGCGTGATGCTTGTAGATCCATCCCGGCTGCGTCCCGCTCGCCCGCACCTCCTCCATCTCATACCCACGCGTGTCCAGCGCGTACACCGGCGTCTCCCCCGCACGCCGCTCCTCCTTATAGCCCAGCCTTCCGATGATGTAGATCCGCTCCCCAACCAGCGTCGCCGAGTGAAAATCGGTCGGCGGGAACACCCCCGCCGGATATCCATAGATCTCCACCTCCCCCGATCCCGGCTCGACCCACGCCTTCCCCGCCGCGGGCCGCAGCACCACAACATCGTTGTAGATGCAGAAATCCGGGTCGTACCAGTCCTCATGCTCCCCGCCGATGCAGATGATCCGCCCGTCCGCCATCGGCGTCCGGCTCATGCCGAACCGCACGAAACACCAGTCCGGGTCGGCCCGCACGCAGGCCCCACCTTCGCCGCACTCGTGATCGTTGGGTTCAAGCCCGAGCCGGCGGCGCACGTGATACGGATCCTCGCCATGCCGCACCATGTGCTCCCAAAGCCCGACCCGCATCCGCTCCGGGTTTGCACTCCCGAACCGCCGCTTGCACTGGCGCTCAAAGACCTCACGTGTGATCTCCATCACGGCAGCATACCGCGTACGCCGCTTCCGAACCCACCCGATCTCGAGGTGCTCGAGCCTGTTCACCTGCACCCGTCACAACCTGGCTTCTCACACGTCGCTTCCCGGCCCCAGAGCGCGTTCCTGTTACCATGCGACCATGTCCACACGCAACGTTCCCCATGTCCCGTTCTTCACCCCCTTCCGGCTCCTCGCGGCGGGCGCCTTCCTCCTGCTCCTCCTCTCCTGGCCGTCCTCGTCCTCGCCCTCCACGAGCGTCATATCGACGTTGACATCCACTCCGGCCGCGAGTCCCACGCACTGAGCGTCGGCCCCTTGATCCGCTTCCGCAACGCCTGCGCCCCCCCCTCTCTCAACTCCTCCTCGGGGCAGGCTGGCGCCCCCCAACCGCCCGAGTGGCATCGGGCCTTCACGACGCGATCCCGCATCGGCGCCCGCATCGACCACCGCTACGGCGGCATCCTCTCCTCCGCCCGCCAGATCCCTCAAACTTTTGAACGACTCGCCGACGGCATCCCCCCGCCGACCGGCGCCGCCTCGCCCTCGCCACCATCCGCTGCCTCCAGCGCGGCGAGAACTTCAACGTCGTCGCCGACTTCAACGCCCCCGAGATCCGGCTCGTCACCGACGCCGGCGAGGTGATCGCGTCCTACCCGGCCAGACGGCCAGACGAATACAGGCACATTGTTGTGTCATCAATGTGCCATGACGACATCGCCCTGCCCCCATCACCTCTTCGCCTCCACATCCCCTACCCCACCACCCCCCTCAACCCCTCCCCAGGCCGCGCCACGATCACCTTCGTGTACGCCACCTCGAACCCCACCCTCCGCGCGTTCCGCTCCGTCCCCGACGCCTCCGCACCCGGCCTGAACCCGATCGTCGCGATCCTCGCCCCCCGCTCCCGCGCGATCCGCAGCCGCTCCCGCATGAGCGCCGTCTGAACGCCGCGCCGCCGCCACCGCGGCGCCACCGCCAGGCCGAACAGCGCCGCCGTTGCGTCGTATATCTCCAGGGCGCCCCCACCCACCACGCGCCCCTCCGCCCACGCGGCGAGCGCCACCACACGCGGATGCCGGATGCTCCGCGCCGTCAACTCCAGCAGCCCCTCCGTCACCTCCTCCCCCCGCGGCACGAACTGCGGCGCCACCGCCTCCGCGTACGCCCGCACCATCCCCGCATCCCCCGGGTCCACCACCAACACCTCAAACTCCCTCACATCCCCCTTCCCCGCCGCATCCGCCTGCTCACCGACCCCGCCCCCTACCTCGCGGAACATGACCGACTCGAACCCCCTCACCACGAACCCCATCGCCCCCAGGCCTTCCATGACCGATGGGTCCGCGTACGGACAAACCTCGAACCTCGCCTCGATCCCCCTCTCCTCGTACCACCGCGTCACCCCCTCCAACTCCTCCCGCCTGACTTCCCCGCCCACCCCAACCCCCACGGCCATATTCACCCACAACCCCGGCTCCCCCCGCCCAGCCACCCCACCCCCCACATCCCGTACCTCATCCGCCAGTTCCCGCACCGCCCGCGCGATCCGCTTCTCCTCCAGCCTCGCCACGTCGATGAGGTCCATGGGCCGCTCCGGTCCCCGCCTGACCCCGAACTGTCCAAATTATCCGGGATCCTGATTGCTCCCCTCATCGCGACATCTGTTATACTCCCTTCGGCTGCCAACGCGGCCGAGAGATCCTGCCGTCGCCCGCGAAGCGTCGGCTGAGCGAGGGAGAGAGAACATGTCGCTATTCCGCGCGGCAACCGCCGTCGCATTCCCGGTGCCCGTGGCCACCGCCGCCGCGAGGCGCCCGTTCCCCGCGGCCCCAGAACTCGCCACTCGCCCCCCCGCCGAATCGCTCCGCTGCATCGGCGTGGACGCCGGCCGCATCATCGCCGCCCTCGCCACCACCTGGCTCCACACCGTCTCCTCCGAGGAACTGGCCATCTCCAAGGAACTCTGCCGCTTCGGCACCTGCTTCTTCTGCGCCGTCGCCGCCGCCTTCCTCGTCTTCAGCCTCCGCCGACGGCACGACCAGCCCTACGGCCCCTACGTCCGCCGCCGCTTCCACCGCCTGTACCTGGCCTTCCTCGTCTGGAGCGCGATCTACCTCGTCGCCCGACTCGCCAAGCACCTCGTCCTCGGCTCCAACCAGCCCATTGAACTCCGCTGGGGCGACCTCCTCCTCGCCGGCCCCGCGCAGCAGACCTGGTTCCTCCCCTTCCTCTTCCTCATCACTCTGATCTGCTTCCCCCTGGTCCGCTGGGCCGTCGTCTCCGAGGCCCGCCGCAAACTCGTCGGCATCCTCACCCTCACCCTCGGCGGCGCCATCCTCGTCACCCCGCAGTCCGACCTCAGCGCCATCTTCCCCTCGCTCGACCCGTGGCTCGCCTCGCAGGGCCTCGACTACTTCTTTGAACGCGTCTGGGCCCGCTCCCCCGCCTTCCTCCTGGGCCTCAGCGGCGCCCTGCTCCTCCCCGACGCCGCGGCCCGCGCCGCCCTCGCCCCCGTCGGCTCCCCCAACCGCAAGGCCCTTGCCCTCGCCGCCCTCGCCTTCGCCGCCTTCTGCGCTTTCCTCAGCGCCGCCTTCTTCTCTTCCGACCCCTCCCTCGCCGAACTTCGCCGGCTCTCCAACACCACCGCCGGCCTCGCCCTGGTCGTCTTCGCCCTCGGCGGCTGGAACGCCTCGGGCCTCGCCCGCCTCAACCTCTCCGCCCTCGCCCCCATCGCCTTCGGCATCTTCCTCGCCCACGCCCTCATCATCGAGACCGCCCAGTCCCTCCTCGCCCGCGCCGGCGTCCCCAACGTCTGGCAGACCGACGTCGCCGTCTTCATCGCCGCCGTCCTCGGCTCCGCCGCCCTCACCCTCCTCATCCAGTCCAGCCGCCGCACCCGCTGGCTCATCCCCACCTGATCCCCCACTCCCCTCCCCACCGCGTCGGAACGGCATACGCGTGCACCGCCCACAGTGCGGCATGCGTGCGCGCCCACAAGCACGAACGCCCCTCACTCGCTC